>Ga0302325_10000063_pt1 | contig 298875 bp, 229 predicted proteins | sample Palsa_T0_2_FD_201948 | JGI IMG/M metagenome (GOLD analysis project Ga0302325, IMG submission 201948) | Peat permafrost microbial communities from Stordalen Mire near Abisko, Sweden - Palsa_T0_2 | ecosystem: Environmental > Terrestrial > Soil > Palsa > Peat permafrost | place: Sweden: Abisko... | reverse complement strand
TCAATCGATCGGCTGATTTCTATGAAAAGGTCTTCGGCGGCCGCATTCTGAGCAGAGGCGACAGCAAGGGTGCGTCCGGGCACATTCAGATCGCGAATACGTGGCTCATTGTGAACGTCGGGGGCGGGCCCACCCCGGACAAGCCGACGGTAACGCTGAGCGTCCTCGCCGACCTGGATAAAATCAGCAGCTTTATGAATATTCGCGTTGCGGATATTCAAGCCTGCTATCGGCTATGGAAAAGTCGAGGTGCGGAGTTCATCACAGAGCCGATCCCAAAGTACGGCGAGATTCGGTGCTACATCCGCGATCCTGACGGATATATCATCGAGGTTGGACAAAGCACCGACCTCACTTACGGTTAGCGCTCTGACTTATGTCGCCCTTTTTATTTTGTTAATATCCTCTGCATGGTAGAAAATGCGCGTTATTCGCCCTATTTTTAAGCTGCACAAGCTTTATTCCATGACTCCCTATCCCAAGAACTCAGCGGTCATCCTGATGACCATCCTTATTCTAAATGCATGCCAGAAACATGGCGTCACACCAGCTATACCAGCCACCCTTTCGGTCTCCCCCGACATAGATACGATCGGAGGTATCATAACTATAACGGGCTCAGGTTTTTCAACCAACCCGTCCGAAGACATTGTCCAGTTCAATGATACGACTTTCGGCCAGGTATTGACGGCTTCTGCTACGCAGTTGACCGTAGTGGTTCCTGCCTACACGGCAAAAGACCGGATTATCGTCAAGGCGGATAGCATGCAATCGCAAACGGCCCAGGAATTTCAGATCGCGCCCAAATTCATTCCACAGGCGGAGGCTCCCGGTTACCCGATCATTATCATAACCGGTGGAAGCAATACGCTGTCAGACTATACTGTTTCATTTAATGGCGCGACGACCGCTCCTTCCAATTTACTTCTGGACTTTATAACCGTCGACATCCCTAACAATGCGACAAGTGGAAAAGTAACGGTCAACTTTAAAGGTCAGCCCTACACTTCGCTTACCGACCTTACCATTACACCGGTCGGCGAGGTAACCAACCTGACTGCAACAGGCATCTTCCAAACGCCCACAGGCATGGCTTTTGATCAGAACGGCAATCTTTATGTTTCCGACCTGCAAAGCGGCGTGATCGACAAGGTCGATCCAAATTCCGGAATGGTCAACACCTACGCGGGGAACGGGACATACAGTTTTAATGGTGGCAGCCCTATCCTGTCAGCCGGCATCTATGGTGCATTGAGCCTGGCCTTTGGACTAGATGGAAATCTCTATGCCGTGGATCAATTTTATAGCCGGGTCTGGAAGATAACGCCGGATAGCGTCATTTCTGTACTGCCTATAGGTGGCCCAGCTGCTAACACGGTGTTCATGCCGGCGGGCATCGTGTTCGACTCATCCGGCAACTTCTATGTGGCGGCCGATCAACAAATCAGGATGGTAAGCCCCAGCGGCGTCGTAACCATCCTGGCCGGCACCGGACTCCAGGGAGGGAGCGACGGCCCCGCGGCGTCCGCCAGTTTTAGTGATCCTACCGCATTGCAACTGGACGCTTCGGGCAACTTGTATATATGCGACGTTGCCAGGATCCGGATGCTCAGCAATGGTATGGTAAGCACCTTTGCGGGGGGAGGAGGAAATGGGGCGTTCCAGGACGGGATCGGCACTTATGCCGGATTCGTTAGCCTCAATGATATGGTCAGGGACCCCAGAACCGGGAATTTTTACGTCACCGATCCCGGCGATCATGGCGTCCGCATGGTCACCCCAAACGGCGTGGTGACCACCATCGCCGGCAAGATCGGGCAGCAGGGGACCCAAAACGGCACCGGCTCCGAAGCCTTGTTCGAGGGGCCTTCCGGTATCGCTTTGGATCAAAATAGCGTCATTTATGTAAGTGATGGCAGTGGTGCTAATTCAAGCGTCCGGAAGATTGTTTTGCACTGATTGGCCGCATCTCGATTGCCGCTTTTGTAATTAAAACTCAATGCATTTAAATGAGAAATTTAATCCTCGCAATCAACCTTACCATAGACGGCTGCTGCGACCATACCAAAATGATTGGTGATGAAGAAATACACGAATATTTTACGCGCCTCATGCAAGATGTCGACCTACTCGTCTATGGGCGTATTACCTATCAACTGATGGTACCTTATTGGCCTGATGTCGCAAAAAACCCTTCTAAGGCAAAAGCAACGAACGAATTTGCTCAAAAATTTGACTCCATCGGCAAAATTGTTTTCTCGCAAACGTTAGATCAGGCTGAAGATACCAACACGAGAATTGTTCGTACCAACCTTCAGGAAGAGATACTTAAATTGAAGAAAGAGCAAGGCAAAAATATTTTAGTCGGTGGTGTAAATCTTCCTTCACAACTTATAGAGCTTGGTCTGGTTGATGAATATTATATTGTCGTTAATCCAATAGTTGCAGGAGAAGGGAGACGGTTGTTAGAGGGTATTAGCCTGCAAGAGAGATTACAATTAAAACTTGTTGAGTCGAAAGTTTTAAGATCAGGATGTGTTGCGCTTCGGTACTTGAAACAGTGACAGAAAAACCTGCGAAACCCTCGCAGCAGTCGCGGGAGGAGACTACTTTTTGTAACTTTATCGTATGAAAAAGTCAACCAAAGCCTTATTTCGTTTAGTTGTACATCAAGCTAAATATTCCGAATTCACATTGGCATCCGCAACCCAGACAGGAGAAAAATGGGTTCGTAATTTACATCTTCAAAAGAGACCCGGTTTTGGACTCCTCAAATCGAAATATAATACCTAATGCCGCTGTGATAATCGAAAAAATAGACACCGAATTTCTGCAGATATTAAAATCGATTAGAAATTAGCCAGGCCGGGTACGCTGTGCTCCTGTAATCATATGAATAGTTGAGTTTTGGGCATATATTGCAAGATAATTCTTATGACCAGCTCCGAAAAGATCGCATTCAAAAATAAGCTCAAGAACCTTGGGCTCGACCTGCTGAGGCAGCGGATGGTCACTGCACAGGACGCGATGGATCAGGCCCAGGAGGCGGCCAACAGCGAGGAGAAGAGCTCGGCGGGGGATAAATACGAAACCGGCAGGGCGATGGGACAGCTGCAAAAGGAAATGCACGGGCGTCAGCTGGCTGAATACGCGAAGGAGGTTAAGGCGCTCCAATCGATCGCCATCGATTTGTATTGTAACAAAGGGGGGCCGGGCGCTTTTGTCCAGATGGCAGGAATTGCCTTTTTTGTAAGTGCAGGACTGGGCAGGCAAGAAGTGGACGGAAAAACCATTCTGTTTGTCTCGCCGATGGCTCCGCTTGCCCGGGCGCTACAAGAGAAACAGGCGGGAGAGAGCATTTTGTTTAATGGGGTAGGGATGGCCATTGAAAACATATATTAGAGTAACTTTAGCCTAAACTGACATTTCATGATCCCCCCACTTATAAAAAAAGAGGAAATCAAACAGGAAGTTTTCGACCTGTACGACGACTTCGCTCACAGCCGGATCAACAGACGCGATTTTGTGGAACGACTTTCCGTTTACGCCGTAGGCGGTATCACTGTTTCCGCCCTGATGAGCTTCCTGATGCCGGATTATAAGAACACGCTCCAGACAAAAGCCGGCGATCCCCGCCTGATCTCTGAATACATCACCTATAACTCCGAGAAAGGCGGCGGGATGATCAAGGCGCTCCTTTCCAAACCCGCCGGCGCAACCCAAAAACTTGGCGGGGTGGTCGTCGTCCATGAGAACCGCGGCCTGAATCCCTATATTGAAGATGTTGGCAGAAGAGTTGCCCTGGCGGGTTTCATCTCTATTGCCCCCGATGCGCTCACGCCCCTGGGCGGCTACCCGGGCGACGATGACAAGGGCCGCGACCTCCAGGCCAAGAGAGACAAGAATGAAATGCTTCAAAACTTTATCGATGCCTTCGAGTACCTGCTGAAGCACCCCGATTGTAACGGCAAGGTCGGAGTCGTGGGCTTCTGCTTCGGCGGCGGCATCGCCAATCAAATGGCCGTCAAGCTACCCGATCTGGCCGCCGCGGTCCCGTTCTATGGCGCACAGCCCCCAAAGGAGGATGTCCCGTTGATAAAGGCGCCGCTGCTCCTGCACTATGCCGGCCTCGACACCCGCATCAACGACGGCTGGCCTGCATACGAGGCTGCCCTGAAAGAGAATAAGAAGGAGTATACCGTCTTTATCTATCCCAATGTCAACCACGGTTTTCACAATGACACCACCCCCCGCTACGATAAGAGCGCCGCGGAATTGGCCTGGCAACGTACCATCGATTTCTTCAAGCAACATCTAACGGTCTAGCTTCACCCGGCTGTATCGGGGAATGATTTTTATAAAAGGCCGTATCCCCAACAGGACCTTCGACTTGGCGGGTATTAGGGGGTCCAATCTCTCCGGCGTCAAAAGAAGGACCAATAGGATCAGGAGCGGGAACAGCGAATACACCACAGTGGGAGCCCAGACTTGCAGGGGTATATTCCATCCGGCCTCCGGCCCTGAAGTGACCAGCCAGGCGAGATCATAGCTAACGAACGGACCGATGAAAATCGTGAACAAAAGGAGAAAAAACTGACTTCTGCTCAGGGTCAGCCGGTTCCTGCGAGCCAGCAGAAAGCGGGTTTCGTCTTCAATTTCACGCAATTCCTGCCGATAGAAAGATTTGATCGTGGCTTCGTAACATGGTTCAAAATCCTCCTCTTTTTCCAGCTTTTGTTCGATGATAACGCAGATATGATCGAGCAGATCGTATTGAAGGCTTTCCAGCCTGACGCCCCGCGCATTGATATCGCCGAGAATAAAATCGATCTGCTGTTCGTTGAGGAAATACATCAGGTCAATTTTGGTTTAATGTCTAAGAGAGCGATCATGGTATCCATAAAACTCGCCAATTCCTTCACTTTTTCCCTGGCTTGCGCTTTGCCGCTCGGGCTTAAGCTGTAATACTTTCGGATCCGTTTGCCGATATATTCGGTTTCGGTCGTTACCAATTTGTCAGCTTCCAGGGCGTGCAGCGTGGGATATAAGGCTCCTTCGGTTATTTGAATCCGGTCAAGCGTCAATTCCTTTACCTTCTGGGTGATCTCATACCCGTACATTTTCTTATTATCCACCAATAATTTCAAAATAATGGTTTTCAGCGTGCCCTTTACTAATTCTGTTGAATAATTCATTATGATTGATTAAAGTCCGCTAACAAAAATAGATGATTTTTATGAACGGTTTGATGCCAATCCGGATCCTTGCTTTCCAGGGAATAAGTGGATCAAACCTGTCCGGGGTTATGAAAAGAATCAGTAATACCAACTCCGGCAAAAGGCTATTGATCAAGACGTCCATCCAGAGACCAAAAGTTGTGTTGACCCGGGCATCGGTGGGATGGGCTTTGTCATATCGGAGGGGAACTAAATCCCCAACCTTAAAACCCAGATTATCGCTGGCATTGAAGAAGACGGAATCTTTGCCAGCCTTGAAATGAATAACCAGGTGCTGGGTGATATTGCCCTGCATCTCCAGGGTATGCCCCATAAACCAGCCCCGCCCGACAGCTTTTTCAGAATGGCAAAGCCAGATCAGCCTGGGCAAATAAAACGGGCCAAGTAATGCGATCGACAGCACCAGGAAGAATTGGGTTTTGGTCAGTATCATGGGTACTAATATACATAATATTCAAATGCATTTGCAATAAATGTATATAAATTTATGGCAGCAATTGAACTACCTTCGTCGCTGAATCATATGGAATTATTCATAAAGAACATGGTTTGCCCGCGCTGTATCGCAGCAGTGGAGGCCACGCTTAATGACTTGGGAATGCCTCCGCTTTATGTCAGGTTGGGAGAAGTGAGGCTGGCAACAGCTCCCGCTAAAGCCAATCTGGCTGAACTCGACAGACGCCTGAAAAGCCAGGGTTTCGAATTACTGGACGATGTCCGCCGCCGACAGATCGGGCAGATCAAAACCCTGATCATCGAACGGATCCACTATCCGCCGGATGACCGCCCCGGCAAGGAATCACCATTGCTTTCCGATTATCTTTCCCGTCAATTGCACCGCGAATATTCCCAGCTGAGCAAGCTATTTTCGGAGACAGAAGGGATCACGATCGAACAATATGCGATCCTCCAGCGTATCGAAAAGGTTAAGGAACTGCTCACCTATAATGAAATGAGCCTTGGCCAGATCGCCGACCAACTGAACTATAGCAGCATTGCCCATTTGTCGGCGCAATTCAAAAAGGTAACGGGGCTGACACCGACCCAATTCAGGGCCCAGGGTATCCGCCGGCCGCTGGATGGGCTGTAGAACGGAGCATCCTATTTCTCAAATACCACGGTCTCCGGATCGGCCCCCGGCAGTTGATCCATCACCCCCGGATGATCATGATAGGACTGCCCGCACATCGTGCGTAACATGATGTACAGCCAATAGTTTGACTATATGTTGTTCCATACCTTAACTTTGATTATGTCAAAATTCCAGAATTTCCAATTCCCTGCAAAATGCGACCCGTACTTATAGTTGCTTGGATGGCGCTGCTAAGTGGACTATCCGCCTCCGCCCAGCAATACACCCTGGATGTCGCCGTATCCGGTATGCATAGTGACAAGGGGAAACTCTACATCAGCCTCTACAACAGCGAAAAAGGCTTCCCCAGGGATCCCAGGTCTGCGTTCCGCGTGACCCACGCGCAGATCATCAACGGCATCAGCACTTTCCGTTTCACCAATTTGCCTCAGGGAACCTATGCCATTTCCTGCTTCCACGATGAGAACGGTAACGGCAAGCTCGATAACAACTTCTTCGGCATCCCGACCGAAGGCACCGGGGCTTCCAACAGCGCATCCGGCTTTCTCGGGCCACCCAAATTTCGCGACGCGAAGTTTTCCCTCAGCCGCGACACCGCCATAACGATTCGCATTCGATATTGACTTTTCGACGGCCTATTCATGATCAGCCGGGTTTTTTTCCGATGTCGTATTACTGCCGAACGTTGCCAGCTTGACCCGGTAATTCAACGACGCTGTCGTCCCGCTCGTAACATCGACGGTCACTCCCGTGATCGAAGCTGCCATATCCGACGCCAGGAATACGGCCGTATTGGCGATATCGGCCATGGGCGGTAGCTTCTTCAGCATCGTGTCTCCCTCCATCTCCCTCAGCACCACCTCCATGACCGCCGGGAACTGCTCGATTGCATTTCGGAAGACAGCCGAATCCGGCGACCCGCCCGACCGGATATTCACGACCCGGATGCCATAGGGCCCCAGTTCCGAAGCCAGGTTCCTCGACAGGCTCTCCACCGCCGCATTGGCTGCTGCAAATCCTCCCGTATACGGATATCCGATCCCGCCCGGCGTTGCGGAGATGGACAGGATCACTCCCGACCGCTGCTCCATCATGACCTTCGCAGCAGCTTTAGCGGTCAGGAACCGGGTTCGCGCCGTCAGCATGACCGGCCGCACATAATCATCGATCGAGATCTCCGTCAACGGAATATTCTGTATCACCGGAATTTCCACTCCATTGTACGAGATGTCCACGCTGCCCGCCTGCTTCCGCATCTTTTCCAAATGCGCGGCCACCCCGCTTTCATCATATCCGTCCACGATCGCGACCTCCGCCTTCCCGCCCGAACCAATAATCTCGTCGGCAACCTTTTGAAGGGAAGCAAGTCGATGCCCCGTCAGAAAAACCCGCGCGCCGGCCTTGGCAAAGGCCCTGGCTACCGCACCCCCCAATGACCCACCCGCACCATATACGACCGCATTTTTGTTTTTAAGTATCATAAGTATTCTAAAGATACTAATTTAGTGCAAGCATGATCCGCCGCGCACAATCCACCGACACCGATGCCATCCGGGCCTTGATCGCCCAGTTGGACTACGACCCGCCTGCTTCACTGGAAGAAAAGATCCGACGTCTATCCACTCATCCCGACGAAGTTTTGCTAGTGTATGAGCTGGACACCGAGGTCGTCGCCTTCCTCTCCCTCCACTTCATCCCTCAGCTCGCTGTGGCCGGGGATTTTGCGCGCATAAGCTACTTCGCGGTAAAGGATAGCGTCCGCAGACACGGCATCGGCCGGCAGCTCGAAGCCCATATTATCCGGCTTGCCCGCGAAAGGAATTGCGACCGCATCGAAGTGCACTGTCACACCCGGCGGACCGACGCCCATCGCTTTTACGAAAGGCAGGGTTATAATGAATCGCCCAAATACTTTATCAAAACCCTGAACAACAGCGGACAGTAATTGTATCGTTTTCAGACAGCTCATCCCCGAATAAAATCCCGCAACCCCTTATTCCCGAATCCCTTAAGCGATTGGCACTTTCTTGGTGCATAACTTTCCATGCTAGCTAACTACCTTAAGATAGCCTGGCGCACTATCCTCCGCCATAAGGGGTACGCCGTCATCAACCTCCTTGGCCTCGCGTTGGGGATGACTTGCTGTGTCGCCATCCTCCTCTGGGTGAAAGACGAAAAGAGCATCGATAATTTCCATGCCGACGGCAACAACCTGTATACGGTCTTCGAAACCGTAACGGCCAACGGCAAAACGGACGGCGATTACAACACGCCAGTCCGGGTCTCCCAGGGCAGCCGCTCTCCGAATTTCCTGCTGGACGGGGCCAGAGAGGCCATCCCCGAAATCTCCGGCTTTTGTTATTATACCACTGGCTACGACCTTCCCTGGGGTTATGCAGAGACCATCCGCTACGGCGACAAATTGGTAAAGCTGAACGGATCCAGGGCGGGAGAGGATTTTTTCCAGATGTTCAGTTACCCTCTCCTCGCCGGTGCTCCGGCCACTGCCCTGCAAAATACCAGCAACATCGCCCTCTCCCATAAGGCGGCCGTTATCTTCTTCGGCAGCCCCGCTGCAGCCATGGGCAAAACCATCCGGTTCGAGAACCAGCTGGACTTCACCGTCAGCGCCGTATTCGAAGACCTGCCGCAGCAGAGCTCCCTGAAGTTCGACTTTCTCGTCAATTTCGAGCTGCACAAAAAGGGATTGGTCAATTGGTCGAGCGGCAACTTCCAGACCTTTATCCGCTTATCACCCGGGGCCAACGCAGCCGCCGTGACGGCCAAATTAAATCATCTGCTCCAGATCCGCCTCGGCAACAACGACGGCGTCAAAATCAGGTTTGGCCTCCAGCCTTTTGGCGACCGATACCTGCACAGCACCTTCGTTAACGGACAACCTGTCACGGGCCGCATTGAATACGTGCGCATCTTCAGCGGCGTCGCCGTTTTCATCCTGCTGATCGCCTGCATCAATTTTATGAACCTGGCTACGGCCCGCTCCGTGCGCCGCGCTAAAGAAGTCGGGCTGCGGAAAGTGGTAGGGTCTACCCGGGGTTATCTCATCGGACAATTCCTGGGCGAATCGCTGCTCTTTGCTCTGCTGGCCATGGGTTTGTCCGTTATGCTGTTGCCGATCTTCCTGCCCGCCTTCAATCAATTTACCGGCAAGACCATCCGCTTTCCTTTCACTGAGCTCTCCTTCTGGAGTGGTATTGCCTGCATCCTCCTGCTCACCGGGCTTTTGGCAGGCAGCTACCCCGCACTTTACCTCTCGTCATTAAGACCGGTCTCCGTCCTGAAGGGCATTTTCCGTTTCACCAGCGGCGCCATCTGGCTTCGAAAAAGCCTGACGGTCTTCCAATTCGTGCTGTCGATCGTCCTCATGATTGCAACCATCGTCATCATTCGCCAGACCGACTATGTCCAGAATACCAACCTGGGATATAACCGCGAGAACCTGGTCTATATCCGCGTGGAAGGCAACCTGTCTAATATGGATAAATACGAGCTCTTCAAACACGAGGCCCTGACCATGCCCGGTATAGCGATGGTAGACCGCAGTTCAGAAACACCCCATGCCATGAATTTCGTGGCAGACCCCGATGCGATCAACTGGGAAGGAAAAAGAAAAGACGAAAGGGTGGGCTTCAAACCTGCGTCCGTCGGATTCGAGTTCGTGAAGCTGATGGACCTGAAGATCGTCGAAGGCCGCGACTTTTCCCCGCAGAACCCAACGGACTCCGCAGACGGATTCCTCGTAAACGAAGAGGCGGTGCGGCAGATGGGTATGAAGCAGCCCCTCGGCAAATTTGTCTCCGCCTGGAGTAAAAAAGGCCATATCATCGGCGTGCTGAAAGACTACCATACCCAATCCTTCCGGGAACCCATCCTCCCCGTTATCGTCGACGTAAAAGAATGGCAGGACTTTGGCGTGATCCTGATCCGCACGAAACCGGGCCAGACAAAAGAAGCTATCGCCAGCCTGGCGAAGGTCTATAAAGATGTTAATCCTAATTACGCTTTTACCTGGGAATTCGTCGACGAACAATACAAACAGCTTTACAGCAACGAAATGCTTATCTCCCGCCTGTCCGTCCTGTTTGCCAGCCTGGCCATCGCCATCTCCTGCCTCGGACTGTTTGGTTTGGTCATGTTTTCAGCCGAACAGCGCACTAAAGAGATCGGCGTCCGCAAAGTGCTCGGCGCCTCCATGAGCCAGATCCTGACTATATTTTCCATGGACTTCCTGCGGCTGATCGCCCTGGCCTTCCTGATCGCGGGACCACTGGCCTGGTTTGCCATGAACGCCTGGCTCCATGACTTTGCCTATCGCATTACTATTTCCTGGTGGATATTCGCGTTGGCTGGTTCCGTTTCCCTCCTGATCGCGGCGCTTACCGTCACTTATCAGGCCATCCGCGCCGCGACTGCCAACCCCGTCAGCAGCCTGAGATCCGAATAGCCTACTGTTTCACTTCGCCCATCAGCATATGCCCTGCTATCGCCAAACCGGCCTTTAGCAGGGTTGCTTTTGATGCCACATTCTCTATATTACAACGCGCGGAAGGCACCCGTCCGGCCAGGTAACATTCCCGTATAACCTGCTGCACGATATAGCTCCCCAGGCCCCCCCGTTTGAATCCCTCCGTCACCTCCATATAGATATCGGCAAACGGCGGATTGTAATGGGTCAGGAAACCGCCCGATGCGACGATCTTTCCCTCTACTTCCAATACATAATCGCCTTCCGGCTCATGATGATGCTCGAACAGGATATCCCCATCCTGCCTTGGCCGGAAGATGACACCGGGTAATGAATAACGGGTCACTCCGCCTTCCTTAAAAAGGATGACCGGCGAATGGATATTGCAGGCAAACGCATACGACAACGTCGGCAGGATGGGATCATTGGTCTGACATTCGATGAACTTTACTTCCGATTCCCGGAGCAACGATTGGAAAAGCTCATTGCCCATCGAGCGGAACGGCGGGATGATATAGCATTCGAAGATCGTATCCCTGCCCTTGATCTCCTGCCCCTTGACAGACCCATAACCCGCCGGCAGTCCATTTGCCGTGAGCAGATAGGAATCCGTCCAACCGCGCTCGTGACAGGCATTGTAACGGACCTGGGCATTGATCTCCTGCAGATATAAGAGTCGAAGCGATTGGATCTCCTTTAACGTTGTCCTGACTGCTCTTAACTCCATAAATTAACTTTGCAGAAAGTTAGTTATTATATTTTCACGCTCATATACAAATAGCGGCATTCATATTTTTGGTGTTATTTTGCAATTGGCCGGCCGGCTTAACGTTTCTATGATATGACACCAAAAGCACGAAAAAGACTGTTCCGCCTTATCGGGCTTCCTATTCTAATCCTGCTGATCCTCATAGGTATAGCTATTACCCTCCTGTTCACCCAACAAAATCGTCTCGTCCATCTGGCCGTGAAGGACCTGAACGAAAAGCTTCCCGGTCGCCTCCAGATCGAAGGCAGTGAGATTTCTGTTTTTCAGCATTTTCCCTATATCTCCATCGGGCTGCAAAACGTGAAATTTTTCCCGAACAAATCCGATACCGCAAAAGCCATTTACGAAGCCGAACGCCTTTATGTGGGTTTCAGTCTCCCCGACATCCTCCGGCAAAAATACCATGTCAAGGTCATTTCCCTAAAGAACGGTCACCTCGACCTTATCGAAGAGCCCGATGGCCAGCTCAATATCGTGGAAGCCGCAAAAATGACCCCCGACAGCAGCGCCGCAGCACCGAATACCAAACCCTCCAACCTGGACCTCGATATCAACAAGATCGTCCTCAAGAACCTGGATATTTCCTACCTCGATCCAAAGGAAGGACAACATCTGTTCACCCATATCGACCGCATTCAGTCCTCCTTCACGGATAATGACCAGGTGATGGACGGTACCCTCAATGGCAGCATCCTCCTGGATCTTACCCGGCGCGGTGATACAACCCTGCTCCGGCACAAGCACGTCTCCACCGATATAAAGTTCTCCTATGCCAAGGCCAGCAAACTGCTTAGCCTCTCCGAGGTCCGGCTGCAACTGGAAAAAGCCCTCTTTAACCTAAGTGGCTCAGTCGATCTTATGCACGACAACAGCGTCGACCTCCATTTTGCCGGCGACCGCCCGGACTTCGGACAACTCTTCTCCTTCGCGCCGGAGAAGGTGGCTGAAGAACTGAAACATTTCCGTTACGACGGCGTCCTGGACTTCAAAGGCACGATCAAGGGACCGATCAAAAAAGGCATTCAGCCCCGGATCGATCTCCGATTTGCCTGCAGCAATGCCTGGCTGCACAATACAAAAGCCAACCGAAAACTCGATTCACTCGCCTTTTCCGGTTACTATACCAATGGGGACAGTATGTCGCTGAAAACTTCCCTGCTCCGGATCAACGATATCTATGCCCGTCCAGGTGAAGGGCGCTTCAAGGCCAATTTTAGTATGCGGGACTTTACCGACCCCAAGATCCTTATGCAAGTCAACTCGGATCTGGAACTCGGCTTTTTTGGCGCCTTTCTGGGCATCCGCGACCTGGAACGCATTACCGGTCGGATCACCCTCAAGATGAACTTTAACGAATTGGTGGACCTGAGCCAGCCACAAAAAGAATTGAGCGAATTGACCGAAGGCATCCAAAGCGAACTAACGGTACGGGACCTGACCTTTCGCATTCCGGACTATCCCTATACGGTTGATCACCTTAACCTGCACGCCAATATGAAGGGTGGTTTTGTGAAACTGGATTCCCTGGTTTGCACTATCGGCCACTCCGACTTCCGCCTGGATGGTTCGCTGGAAGACCTGCCGGCTCTTTTCCATAATCAGCAGAAACCCGTCACCCTTAACTTCAATGCACATAGCAGACTTGCGGTGCTGCACGAACTCCTGGCAAAAGACTCGGCGGAAAGAATCGACAAGGAAGAAATTAGGGATTTCAATCTGGGCCTCTCGCTTCAAACTTCGGTCAGCGAATTGCGGCATCCTCAACCCCTGCCAAAAGGCCAATTGAAGATCCACGATCTTTTTGCCTCCTTTAAGAAATACCCACACGACTTCCACGATTTTGGCGGCGACCTTACGATCAACGATACGGCCCTCCTGCTTCGGAATCTCGTCGGCCAGATCGACAGCAGCGATATTCATTTCAGCGGCAAGGTGATCAATTACGCGCTCTGGTTTGAGAAAGTCAAACGAGGGAAGACGACCATTGGTTTCGACCTCAAATCGCATGAGTTGGCCATCGCAGACGTGGTAGGACCCAATGGTCAAAAATATCTGCCAAAAGACATTTACAACGAAGTAGGTCTGAATATCTGGCTGCGGTCGAAGACGGAACTGCGCTATGACTCCGTTTTCCAATTTGCCAATATCAGGATTGCCAATATCTCTGCCGCCTTCCAACAACACCCTTACCGCCTGGACAGTATCAGCGGCAATATCAAATTCGGCACCGACAACTTCCTGAAGATCGATACGCTGAAGGGCAGGATCGGCAATAGCGATTTCAACCTCAGCATGCGGCTCTATACCGGCAGGGATACAGTCAGAAGGAAGAAGGAGAACTACCTGAAATTTGCATCCCAACTTTTCGACGCGGATCAGTTGTCCGGCTACGTAGCATCCGTGGAACAGGAAGAGCAATCCCTGGCCGCTCTCGATACCCCGCCCGCTCAACCAGACAGCATGCGTGTCATCCTTACCGCCAACCCATCTGCTCATGCCCAGGCATTCAATATTTTTCAGATCCCCTTTATCGATTTCAACGCCGCCATCCGCATCGATCACCTACGGTATCATAAGTTGGGTATTCGGAACTTCGCCACTACCGCGCGAATGACCGCTAACCAACAGCTTTTCCTCGACACGCTTTCCATGAATATCGCCGGCGGCACCGTCGACGCCAGCGGGCAATTCGACGGCAGTAACCCAAAAAAGATCCTGCTGCACAGCAAGATCAACGCCGAAGACGTCAATATCGAAAAACTCCTGCTAAAACTGGACTATTTCGGCCAGGACTATGTTATCAATAAGAACCTCGTTGGCTCGCTCAGCGGCCAGATCGAGACCAATATGCAGGTCCATCCCGACCTTACCCCGCTGATGGAAAACACCGAGGCGCGCATCGACCTGGAGATCCTCAACGGCGCGTTGATCAATTTCGCCCCCATGAAAGCCATGTCATCGTATTTTAAGGATAAGAACCTCAATATGGTCCGTTTTGACACGCTCCGCAATAGCCTCACCTTTAAGAACGGTATCCTCTATATTCCGGACATGAACATTAATTCTTCCTTAGGCTATATGGAAATCGCCGGCCAGCAATCTATGGATACACATATGGAATACTATCTGCGCATTCCCCTCAAGATGGTCACCCAGGTGGGATTCCACATGCTGTTTGGCAAAAAGAAGGAAGAGGTCGACCCTGACCAGGTCGACGCCATCGAATACCGCGATAAGGAAAAGAAGATCCGGTTCATGAACCTGAAGATCACCGGTACCCCGGATGATTATAAGGTAGCGCTCGGGAAAGCCAAAAAAGCATAACCCACCCCCTATTCCGCTCCGGTCGATAAGACCCCCGTTCTATTGCCGGGGGCATTTCGTAAACATAAATGCCACCATCCTCCCTGGATACCTGCATGATTGTTATTCATGCCAATCGAAAGCACAAAGATGATGCCTATTTCGATACACTCAGTGTGCGGATTTTCTTTTCCAAAAGCTGCTTTTCAGCCTGCGTTTTCGCAAGCGCAACGGCCTTTTTGAAGTGCTGCACCGCTTTTTGATCATCGATACCGGAATACAACTCGCCTAGCAGCGTAAAATAAAAACGATTGTCGGTCAGTTGTAGCTTTTCGGCCTCCACAATCGCTTCGGGCCTGCCAGTTGCTTTTGCTAAAGCAAAAGTCCTGTTCAGCGCCGCAATCGGCGAATATTCCAGTTGCAACAACCGGTTATAAAGCTGTAGTACACTCTCCCATTTTTCGGGAGTATCCTCTTTCACACAATGCCAATAGGCGATATTTGCTTCCAGGTGGTATTTTGACAACACAGCCCCACTGGCCGAACGTCTCAAAAAATACCCTCCTTCACTGATCAGACCGGCATCCCAGCGACTCGTGTCCTGGTCATCATACAACACGATCTCTCCATATTCGTCGACCCGTGCCTCCAGCCGGGAGGCATGGAAGCACATCAGCGCCAGCAACGCATTCACCGCCGGCCGATCCGTCAGCGGGTTGTCGATCAGCATTCGGCACAACCGCATTGCCTCCCGGCAAAGCTCCTTGCGCGCATCTCGCGCGGCCGAGTAATATCCTTCGGTGAATAACAAATAAATGGTAGTCATCACTGAGTCAAGCCGCCCCTCGACTTCCTGTATATTTACCAAAACTATTGCCACCTTTTCCTCCCGCAGCTTCTCCCTCGCACGATACAGCCGCTTATTGATCGCCTCCTTATTGGTCAAAAAGGCATCCGCAATTTCTTCGATCCCGAATCCGCAAAGGATGCGAAGCGATAGTCCGATCTGCGCCTCTGCCGGGATCGACGGATGACAAATCGCAAACATCATCCGCAGCTGGCTATCCTCGATATTCCCTGGTGACAGATCGATCTCTCCCTCGTCAGGGCCGGCTTCCGGCTTTTTCAGCTCCGGAGCAATCTTGACCCTGAAGACCGCCTCCCGTTGTAAATAATTCCTCGCCTTATTCTTGGCCACATGATACAGCCATGCAACCGGCTGCGGCGGGAGCCCATCCATCGGCCAGGTCTGTACTGCCGCCAGGAAAGTTTCACTGGCTATATCTTCGGCAGTCTCCATATGCTGAAACCCAAAGCGGGCACAGAGTACCGAAACGATCTTCCTGTACTCTGTACGAAACAAGTGGGGTATGAGTTCGGGCTGACCCATCTTCAATGAACCCCATCCCGCCGGGCCAGCTTCCGTACTTCCACACTGTTGGGTTCCCCCTGCAAGACGGGGCAGCCTTTCGCAAACTCCACCGCCTCGTCGACCGAATCGGCCCGGACGATCATATAGCCTCCGATCGTTTCCGCGATCTCGCCGAAAGGCCCATTGGTAACTACCGAATGGCGGCTGACGACCCGGCTGTCATCGAAAAGAAGGCCCTGGCCCCCGACATATTTGTTTTGGGCCGCAATTCCTCCGATCCAGTCCATCGTCTGCTTCATCCAGATCTGCATTTGCTCCGGCGACGCGATCTTTGACCCGTCCTGATGCCTGAGAATCAACATGAATTCGTCCATAAATAATCAATTTTATACCCTTAACAAGCCAAAGGAAGAGAATTGGACAGCCGAAAAAAAATAATTTTGTATACTTGTCCAATCCGCCCAGCCTCAATCCATATTTATTTAAAATAGAGCTATGAAGGAATTTACCTTATTATTTCGGTTTCCCGTCAACAATGACCCTACTAACATGCCGCCCGAGGATATGAAAGCCATCGCCAAGAAATGGCAGGATTGGGCCGGTGGTATCGCCGCCCAGGGGCGAATGTCCGGTGGCGGCCTGCGCCTCGCGATGGAAGGCAAAGTGCTGAAACCCGGCGGCGTCATCACCGACGGCCCCTTTGTAGAGATCCGCGAATGTCTGGGCAGCTTTATCGTTGTCAAAGCCGATAATCTCGACGATGCAACCACCCTGGCCCACGGTTGCCCGATCCTCGATCAGGGCGGAAGCGTCGAGATCCGGCCTATCTTTGGCTGATATGCCCCACGAACAGCTAAAGCAGCTTTTCCAGTTGGAATTTGCAAAAATGGTTGCCGTCATCAGCAACCTTTTTGGTCTGCAGCATATCGAACTGGCCGAAGATATCGTTAGCGACACCTTCCTGACCGCCGCCGAAGATTGGGAGAAGAACGGAATACCTCCTAACCCTACGGCCTGGCTGTATACGGTAGCCAAACGAAAAACAATTCATCAATTCAGACGGCAGAAAATTTTTGACCAGAAAGTCGTCCCCTTCCTGTCATCCGAAGCAACAAATTCCCTGGGGCACATCGACCTGGATTTCTCGCCGAAGCATATCCGCGACAGCCAACTGCAAATGCTTTTTGCCGTCTGCACCCCGGCAATCGCCAGCGAAGCTCAGATCGGCCTCGCGTTGCGCATCCTTTGCGGCTTTGGAATAGACGAGATCGCTGAAGCCTTCCTTTCCAATAAGGAAACCATCAATAAACGCCTCTTTCGTGCAAAAGAAAAGCTCCGGACCGAGAATATCCAGCTCGGGCTGCCACCCGAATCCGAGATCTCCGCCCGCCTCGACAATGTCCTCCACGTCATCTACCTGCTGTTCAGCGAAGGGTATTATTCTCAAACGCAAAACCGAATCCTGCAGAAGGAGCTTTGCTGGGAAGGCATGCGCCTGGGCGTCCTGCTGACCGAATACGAATTGACCAACCAGCCAAAGACAAATGCCCTTCTTGCCCTGATGTGTTTCCATGCTTCCCGATTCAACGCCCGCCAAACGAGCGAAGCAGCCGTCATCCTGTACGAGGAGCAGGACGAACGCCTGTGGGATGCCGACCTCATCCGTAAAGGACTGCAATACCTGGCCCTATCCGCCACCGGGGACCAGCTGAGCTCCTACCACCTGGAAGCGAGGATCGCCTCCTGGCACTGCATCAAGGAAGACACACCCGGGAAATGGGAAGAGATCCTGCAATTGTATAACCAGCTGCTCATGGTCAACTATTCCCCCAGCGTGGCGCTGAACCGGACTTTTGCCTTGTATAAGGCCAACGGGCGCGAGCAGGCGCTGATTGAATTGGAGAAATTGAAACTGGAGGGCAATTATTTCTATAAGGTACTACGGGATTTCCTCAGAACACTTCCCCAACGTTGACCGCGATCCCCTGCGACCCCTGGAGCCCAAAACCATAGTCTACGCAGATATTTGTGTTGGAATGCTTATTCAGTTTTATCCGGATACCCCCGCCCCAACCCGGGATATAGTCGCTGAACTGAGTCGCCAGGTCCCTTTTGAAAGTCTCGACGTTGAAAAAGACAACCCCCCCGATCAACCCATTGCGGCTGATCGTAAACCGGTCCTCTGCTTCGAGGTAGGTCATATCGGTACCACGATACCGGCCCTGGATATAACCCCGGCCCGTGTTGAACTGGTCATCCCAACCTGTGCTGGGGAGTAGGAGATAGGGAGTCTTGCCACCGACACTCAGCCAGTCGAAATTCCACAGCGCCAGCACATTCCGGCCATCCTCGCGGAGCTTGATATATTTACGGACATCGATCTGCAATGTCGCCCAATTGGTCTGACTACCCAGCGAGATGTAGCTGGGATGATACGTCGCGCTGGCATACCAGCCTTTTAGTGCATTGGCCGGGTTGTCCCGCGAATCGTAAATCACCCGGGCGACAGGACCGCTGCCTGTTTCCGTAGGCGACAGCCCGTACTTCTCAAAACTGGTCACCACACCCGGCGGCGGGTTCACTTCCTGGATCTTGTAGAAATAGTCGTAATAATAACCCAATCCCGCATACAAATTGGGCAGGATATACCGCATGACCGTCGTATGCAGCTTGATATAGCTGAAATCGATCGTGTAGCCCTCCGAATACTGCGTGTGGCCGCCCAGCCCGAATGTAGTCGACGGATATTTCATATACCGCCAGTCGGCAATGATATTGTACTTATCATGGTCGGCCCAGATATCGGCATAGCTTTGGGCAATGATTTGGTTAAACTGGGAATAGGTCACACTCGACAGGATATCCGTTATTTTGCCCGCAGTATCGCCGGTATGAAAGTCCATCCGATCACTAAAGACCGCCGCGAGACCTGTCACCAAGGTATAACCCACCGCAGGAAACGGCGCATTGTGGAACTGCCCCTCTGCCGTTGGCCTGGCTTTGCGATTGAAGACTTTATCGGCAAGATCACGCAAATCTTTCTGCTTTGACAATGAGTCTTCTGTCTGGGTTTGTGCCCGCAGAGATAGTGCACCTACAAGCAAAACAAGCAGTAGAATTAGTGCGTGCCTCATCCAATGGTATGGTTTAGTGCTAGACCCATTATAGACCCATTGCAATATTGGACATTGTTTTGTCAGCTACGTTTATTCGGGTTTAAGGATAACTTTTCTTTAACATGTCATTGACCGTAGCGTAGGGCACCGCCTCCCCTACAAACTCCAGTTTATATTCCCGGGAAAGCGCTTCCGCCGCCTGCATTACCGCTCCATACGCGACCCGCGCAAGCGCCGACCCCAGGCTGACCCTTTTGACTCCGAGTTCCTCCAACTCTTCCAGCGGAACCCGAAGGGCCGCCGTCCCCACCAGCACATTTACCAGCCGCGGCGCCACCGCCTTGACGACTGCGCTCACTTCCTCCTTCGTCCTCAACCCCGGCGCATACAACAGGTCCGCACCCGCGTCGGCAAAAGCCTCCAGCCGCCGGATCGTATCGGGTAGATCAGGTCGGCCATTGATCAGGTTCTCCGCTCTTGCCGTCAGCACAAAAGGGAAGGGGAGACTGCGCGCAGCTTTTACCGCCGCTCTGACCCGCTCCACCGCCAACCCGATCGGATAGATCGGATCGGCCGGCCTCCCGGTCGCATCTTCGATCGATCCCCCAACCAACCCCGCTTCTGCAGCTTGCAGGATCGTCAAGGCGCATTCCTCCGGATCATCCCCATACCCGTTTTCCAGATCCGCTGCCACAGGGAGCCCCGTCGCCCCCACGATCTCGCGCGCATTTTGCATCGACTCTGCCCGTGTAACCGCCGCTTCCCCATCCGCTTTCCCCAGCATCCAGGCCAACCCCGCGCTCGTCGTCGCCAGCGCCTCAAAACCCGCCGCCGCCAACAGCTTCGCCGACCCCGCATCCCAGGGATTGGGAAGGAGCAGCAGACCCGCGCGCTCATGCAGCGCCTTGAATAACTTTGCCTTCTCTGTCTGTAAATCCTTCATAGCTTATTGCTTATAAACAACAATGCCCCAAAAAAATTGGTCCGGCGGCAAGGAATCCCAATTCCCATACGCATGCCCCCAGTCCGATTTGTAGCGCAATTTGTATTTGCCCGCCGGTAGCTCGATCACTGCATCCACCCGCTGATTCTTCGCCGCACCTCCCGCCGGCTGCACCGGTTGCCCCTGCATTTGCCAGACGACCTTTCCGGCAGCATCCTCGATCCAACCGTAATCACACCAGCTGCGATGGTCCCCGGAACAGTCTTCACCCACGCCATATATCCGCAATTTTGTCTTTGACCGCAGCGTAAACGACTGACCCGTATCCCGCTTGATCGGTACGTCCCGGATCGCCGCGACCATCTCACCCGCCGGCGGGACCGCGGTGTTCGCACTAAAATTCAGGTTTGCATAATGCTTGTATGCATCCATTGCGCTTGCCGTATCCCCTTTGATAAGATGAACCGTGGCCGCCCGGATTAAAATCCTGTTAAAAATATCAACATCACTCATATCCCCATGGATAAGATCCTTATAGATCAACTGTCCCACCGGTGACATGAAAAGATCCCCGTCTCCCAACGGAAAAGGCGAGCTTAACATATTCGTATTCGCCAACACCACCACCGTCAGCTTTTTCGATGGCACTTTAACAAATATCCCCGACTCCCCCTGGCTCTGCCCATAATGCCAGTAATAATCGACACCCTTGAATTTTTGAACAAACCACCCCAAACCATACGGCGTCATCGTCCCGCTGGTTGTCCGGTTGGCCGTAAAAATCTCCTTCTGCGTTGCCGCCGACACAAATTGATGCCGGTCGATCGCCGCCGAATATTTTAACAGATCTCCTACCGTAGTCGCCAGCTCGCCATAAGCGCCAAACTGATCCGGATAGGTGACCTCCACCACATTCCACTTTTCATCCAGTGCATAAGGCCGCACCAGCCTCGCATGCGCCGTTTCAAAAAAGTCGAACATTCCCGGATTTGTCTTGAGGTAGTGGAAATAATGCGTGAGCGAATCTCCGGGCGCCGTACAATACATGTTTAGCGGCTTTACGATGTTTTCCATCAGCACCCGGTAGAAAGGAACGCCGGTAATTTTTTCGATGATCGGTCCCAGTTGACCGAAACGATTCCCATTATACGAATACCAACTCCCCGGCACCTCCTCCGAGGTATGCGTTAGCAGATTCCGCACCGTGATCGCCGGATTACCAAGGTCGACCCCGTACCGAATGACCGGCGAGTCAAGATTTAGCTTTCCCTTCTCCACCAATTGCATCACCAGCGTGGACGTAAAGGTTTTGGTGATCGAAGCAACCCGGAACACCGCATCCGCGGGCACGCCAAAGCCTCGCTCCAACAACACAGAATCCCCATGCATTACCGCGACAGCCATCGCCGGGATCTTCAGCGAGGTACGGATCGTATCGAGCCTGTTGGCAAAATCCTCCACATCCTGCCCCCGCAGTTCGCCGAAATAACAACAAAACACAACCCCCCAGTAGACGATACGATAACTCATATCCCCCTTTTGCCCGCAAATTACCTAATTGATTACCTAACTTTATAAAAAATTCATCATGGTCGCATTTTTAGGCACGGGCTTGCTGGGCGCCAACTTCGTCCGGGCAATGATCAATAGGGGAGAAAAGGTCCAGGTTTGGAACCGGACCCCTTCCAAAGCAACGGCGCTGGAGCAATACGGCGCCATGGTAACATCCTCACCGGCAGAGGCTGTGAAGGGCGCCGATCGCATCCATCTCACCTTAAAGGACGACGCCTCCGTCGACGAAGTCCTGGCCGGCGCAACACCAAGCCTCCAACCAGGCGCGGTCATCATCGACCATACCACCACCTCGGTCGAAGGCGCCATTCGGCGAACCAACGAGTGGAACTCCCGTGGGTTCATCTACCTCCATGCCCCGGTCTTCATGGGGCCGCCAAACGCACTCGACAGCACCGGCTCCATGCTCGTGTCCGGCGACCGGCAGATCGTTGACCGGTTTTCCCCGATCCTCGCCAAAATGACCGGCAAGCTCCTCGACTTCGGTCCCGAAGCCGGCCGCGCCGCCGCCATGAAATTGCTGGGCAACCTCTTCCTCGTCGCTTTCACCACCGGCATCGCCGACACCCTGATGCTGGCAAAAGGCATGCACGTGCCTGTGAGCGACCTCTCGATGCTCTTCGACAACTGGAATCCCGGAGCCATGCTGCCCAACCGGCTGAAGCGGATGACCTCCGGTAATTATTCCAGCCCCTCCTGGGAATTGAATATGGCCCGGAAAGACACCGGGCTTTTCCTCCAGGAAGCAAAGAAAGGCGGGGTCACCCTCGCTGTCATCCCCGCCGTCGCGGCCGAAATGGATCGCTGGATACAAAAAGGACATGGCGCCGACGATTGGACAGTCATTGCCAAAGATGCAGCCCCGTCAGTGTAGCATATCCCCATCAGGGAACGGCTGTCCCTTATGGCATGTCGCACAGGTGATCGTCAGCGTATTGCTCCCGATCCTTGGCTTTAGCACGCTGAAATATTTTTTATTGAGTTCGAGCGTCATCCGCATCATCCGCCGGGCGATCTGCTTTTCCGGCTTCGCATCACTCGCAAAATCCAACCCATGCCCGCCGGGAGCCGGAGCATGACAAAATCCACAACTGACCCCAAGCCCGTCTTCAAAATCGTCGGCCATAATACCCTGGAGGTCCTTCGAAGAGATATCTTTCGGCAATACCTTTAGGTTCTCAAATTGCGTACCTGTCTTCGCCGCACACAGTCCTACGGAAACGATTGACGCAAGAATAATAATGATCTGTTTCATGAATCTCTATTTCATCGCCATTACATTCAGCGACACCGTTAGCTCGTTGGAGATCGTACTGGCGCCTCCCACGCCGAAATCCTTCCGTTTGATCGTAAACGAGCCCTTAAAGTTAAGGCTGCCTCCCGACGGGCTCACCGTGAAGGGAAAAGTAAGCTCTTTGGTTACATTCCTGATCGTTAGCTGACCTGTGAACTGATAAGTGCCGGCCATTCCTGTCGGGGCGATCCGGGAGGATACCAGCCGGATGCGCGGATAGTTCTTCACATCGAAATAGCCATCGTTCCGCAGGTGACTATCCCGGAGACTATTTTCCGTATTCACGGTGGCGGCGTCGATGCTCACATCGAAATGGCCCGCAGCGCTATTCTGCGGATCGAAGTCAACGCTGCCCCGCAACCCAGAAAAGCTCCCATCCACCCCAAACCCAAAATTGTCGATCGTGAATTTGATCTCCGATCCCTGATCGGCGACCTTGTATTGCGCCGGCGAATGCAGTGTCGCCAACAAGCCAAACAGTAAAAGCAAAGTGTTTTTCATTTGGAAGTTTTAGAAACTACATGCTTGCAGTCATCAACGGTGTATCCGTGATCGCCAGCGTATGATTATGCTCGATATAGTTCACGCTCGTTAGTCCCAGAACGCTGCGCAATTTCTCCGCCGGCACCTTCATCGGACCCGCCGATGGCGCACTGCCAGGCGCGGGCTGCGGGAAGGCGGTGCTGCAGGCGGTGTGAAAGCTGATATTGCCCTCCACTTTTTGGATGGTCTGATGGATATGGCCGTTCAAAACCGAGACGGACCCAAAACGTTTCAGGAACCCCAATGCCTGCTCGCTATCCTCCGTTCCCCAACCCCACTGCGGATAGATCGCCCACAGCGGAATATGTGCAAATACCACGATTGGCGTGCTGGCCGAAAGCCCCTTCAGATCGTTGTCCATCCACTTCAGCTGATCCGCGCCAATATATCCCAACCCGCCGTCGACATGATTGGTGACATTGTTCAACCCGATAAAATGAACCCCATGCGAATCGAAGCTATACCAGCCATCACCCTGCGTCCCCTTCCCAAACCGCTCCATATACAGCTTCCCGTTATCGGCGATATCATGCTCCCCCGGCACGTAGAAGATCTTCTCCGTCCTGACGCTTTTTAAAGATTGATCCAGGGTATCGAACTCATCCGCCTGCGCCAGGTGCGTGAGATCGCCCGTATGTAACACAAAGGACGGCGGCGCCGGCATCCCGTTGATCTTATCGATCGTCGCCTGCAATGTTCCCACCACATCCGGATTGGCTGGCTTATTGAAACCGATATGGCTGTCGCTGATCTGAACAAAACTGAAATCCGATGCCGGCATGACGAGCCCGTTTCTCAGTCGGCCCGTCGTCTTGTCGATCAACTGGCTCATCCCATAGGACTTCATCATACCGCCTGTCATCATCCAGAGGACGCCGGTCCCCGCCCAGGCCATACACTCCAGGAATCCCCTTCTGTCTACGCCATCGTTGTTGGCATCGGGGTTCGACAGTTCTCTTGATTTTAGTGGATCTTGCATAGATTTTTCCACAAAGCAATACCTTGCCGGCGCGCCCCGCCAATCTTTTACATCATCCAGCTCAATTACTTGATAAAACGCCGCGAAACAACGAAGTGAAATGGCGTAGATTCGCATCATGCCACAACGACGAGAATTCCTGAAACAGATTAGCCTTGGCACCGCGGGCTCGCTTTTCATTCCCGGCTTCGCCGCTGCTGTGCCGAACTATACCCCGCAAGGTCCTTATCCCCTTCCCCGCAGCACACCCGAACAGCAAGGCATTTCCTCCGCCGCGATCCGGTCCTTCCTCGCTGCCATTCACGCCAGCGGCCAGGAATTTCATAGCATCATGATCATCCGCCACGGCCACGTTGTCGCAGAGGGCTGGTGGTATCCTTTTTCACCAGAGCTTCACCAACAGCTCTATTCGCTTAGTAAAAGCTTCACCGGCACTGCCATCGGAATGGCGATCGACGGGAAACTGCTAAAGCTCGACGATCCGGTCACCACTTTTTTCCCGAAAGATCAACCCTCTTCGATCAGCACCAACCTCGCCGCCCTGAAGGTCCGGCACTTGCTGAGCATGTCCGTCGGCCAGGAGAAAGACTCCATTCAGACCCTCGAACATACCCCCGAAGGAACGACCTGGGAAGAGACCTTCCTGGCACTCCCCATCGTGTACGAACCCGGCACCCGATTCCTGTATAACTCGGGCGCCAGCTATATGCTCAGCTCCATTGTCAAACAGGTTTCCGGTCACAACGTCCACGGCTACCTCAAGCCCCGGCTATACGACCAGCTGGGAATCACCGGTGCCAACTGGACCGAAAATGCCGAGGGCGTCAATATGGGCGCGTCCAACCTCCGCATCCGTACCGAAGACATCGGGAAACTGGGCCAGCTGTATTTGCAAAATGGTAAATGGAACGGCCGCCAACTCATCAGCAGGGAATGGGTGGGGCTCGCTACAAGAAAAGAGGTTGACACCGGCAAGAACGATAGCTCCTGGGGTTATGGCTATGGCTTCCAGTTTTGGCTGAACCCGCCCGGCGGTTTCCGGGCAGACGGCGCCTACGGCCAATACAGTATGGTATTCCCGGAAAAAGATACCGTAGTCGTCATCACCAGCGAAAGCGCCGACAAGGAATCTACGATGCATACGGTCTGGGATCACTTGTATCCCGCATTGACCAATCACCGCACCCTTCCCGGCAATGCCGCGGAATACCGGAAACTCCGGGACGATCTGAAAGCACTTGTTCTCCCACCTCCATTCCTTATCGGCCAGTCGCCCATCTCGGCCTCCCTTTCCGGAAAGACGTTCCTCCTTGACAAGAATCAGTTCAACGCCAAAGCCGTCTCCTTCCGGTTCGCAGCCGACAAGATTACCTTCACGCTGATGGAAGAAGCGAAACCGGATATCGTCATTCATTGCGGGATCGATCAATGGGTCATAAAAGGCAACCGCAAACCTTCCGCCCATTCCCTCTTCTCTCTCCGCCGCATCGACTTCGACTCACCCGTGGCTGCCAGCGCCGGCTGGAAAGACGACCATACCCTTGTCCTTACCTTTCGGTTTCTTGAAGCGATCCACGGCGACACTCTCACCTGTATCTTCGACCAGGACCGCTTGCGGATTCAATTTATGTTTAGCGGCGCCATCATGGACAAGCGACCCGATGACCGCCCCGATCTTACCGGAACGATGCAGGTGTAAAATCGTATCTTCGTTTGGTCAATGGCCAATCACATTAAAAAAGTTTAATCCCGAACCAACCGTCGCATCAGGCTGTTAGAAATTCGTAATTTCACGTTAAATTTTTCTTATCAAAAACTAGCTTGTATGAGAAAAGCACTTCCCCTCCTCGCGCTCCTGGCTCTCCTTCAGACTGGCCATATTTTCGCTCAGGCACCCTGGTTCGGCGTGCACGGCGGTCTCAGTATCCCTGACCTCAGCGGCGGCAACGGAAACCAACTGAGCACCGGCTATACCTCCCGCCTCGCGGCCAATTTCGGGATCCAGGCCGAATGGCCCGTCTATCATCGTTTCTCACTCCAGGTAGAACTGAATTATGCCGGTCAGGGTGGTCAACGTAACGGCATGCAGCCGATCACCAACCTCCCCTTGAACCTTCAGTCGATGGTACCACCCGGCTCCTATCTATATGCCAATTTTGATAACAAAGCGGTGCTTAACTACCTGGAATTGCCCATTCTCGCCAAATTTTCCTGGGGCCGCACCCTCATCTTCTATGCCGACGCCGGCCTCTATGTCGGCTACCTCCTGCATGCTGTAGAGAAGACAAAAGGTTCGAGCACCATTTATGTAGACCAGAAAGGCGACCCCCTCACTGTCCAGGGCTATCCCGTCCCTCCCCAGAATTTCACCGCCAACACCGATATCACTTCCAGCATCAAACGCTTCAATGTGGGCGTCACCGGCGGCGTCGGTCTTGCCCTGCCCCTTGATGCCCGGAATAAAATATCATTTGACGGCCGCTTCGAATACGGGTTCATCAATATCCAGAAATACAGTGTTGACGGCTCCAACAATACCGGCAATCTCCTGCTTTCGCTGGGCTGGTCACATCGGTTTGGGAAGTAAAATGGCCTATTTTTCATCCATAGCGCTCCTCTTATTAGTCCTTGTTACCTGGCCAAATTCCCAAGGTCAGCAATATATGGGCAAGCCATATACAGATTCCCTGCACCTTGGTATGCAGACCATCCCCGGCAGGTTGCAGTGTGCGTTCTATGACGTTGGAGGAGAAGGCGTAGCTTATCATGACAGCGATTCGATTAATCAGGGGAGCGGAAAATTAAATCCTGCCAATGGCACCTACTTAAATGAATTTCGAAAGAACGAAGCTGTGGACATATCATATACAAAATTCAGGGAGCCGCCGATCGACAACAATCCCTATAATTTTGTCGCGCCGGAGAAAGACCAGCTTTATGTCGGATGGACCGCTCCGGGCGAGTGGATAAAATACACCGTTCTCGTAAAGGAATCGGGTACATACATCCTTGGAATGATGTACACAGCCAGTCAGGGCGGCAAAATCTCTATTTCCTTAAATGATATTGATCAAACGGGCCTTATCGACATACCGACAACGTACGTAGAGGACGAACCGATACATTGGCGCCAATGGCACCACTGGAACTATTTAAAAGATTTTGCCACCGTGAAATTGAAAAAGGGGTTACAAATTATCACGTTATACACAAGAGAAACCGGTCAGATGAACTATGGTTATATCGACTTTAAACGATCCCCGCCAATTCCAGGCTCTTCTTTTTGAGCTTCCGGATCTCCACATCCTCAATCACCGGCTCCGGTGTCAAGACCAGCGAGGTATGGTTCTCCCGCCACCAGTTCTCCTGCGCGATCTCGCGGAAATGGATCACCCCGATCAGGTACTTCCGGTCGGTTTCGGCATGCCATTCCTCGATCCATTCGAACCGTTCTCGTGGAATATACCGCCAATCGTCAAAACTGACATACACCCGTACATAGAAATCATCCGTCAGTTGATGTGGCGTATGATGATATAGTTTCTTATACTCGTATTTGTATTGATACCGGAGCGCCGACAGATCACTCAGCACCGCCGACGCTGTAGGAAAGGAGCCTGCCCCCTTACCATAGAAGAATTGCTTGTCCGCAAAACCGCTTTCGATCACGACTCCATTATACTCATTCCGCACAAAAGCCAGATGATCATCATGGCGGATGAACTGAGGCAACACATAGGCCGCCACCTTGCCGTTCTCCAGCTTCTTGGCCTCCGCTACCAACTTGATGTCATAGTGCTTTTCGCGGGCCACCGCCGCATCCCCCGCCTGAATATGCTGAATACCGCTGAATACCAGGTTGTCCGTCGGCTCGACGATTCCATACGCGTGCGTCAGGAGGAATGTCCACTTGTTGGCGGCATCATAACCCTCCACATCCAGCGAAGGATCGCTCTCCGCAAATCCAAGCTGCTGCGCCAGCAACAACGCTTCCTGAAATCCGAGCTTCTCTTCGAACATCTTTGTCAGGATAAAATTCGTGCTCCCGTTCACGATCGCCTTGATGGAATGCAGCAGGTCATTGTCGTAATACTCCTCCAGGTTGCGGATCACCGGAATGGACGCACAGGCCGCCGCCTCATATAAGAACGAACTCCCCGTTTCCTGCTGTAAACGCAGCAATTCCGGCAAATGCTCCGCGATCATTTTCTTGCTCGCGCTGACCACCGATTTGCCGCTGCGGAGCGCCCTCGAGACGATCTCGAACGCCGGCCCCGACTCGTTGATCACTTCCACGATCACGTTGATATCCGGGTCGTTTAAAATGATCTCCCGATCCGTGGTGAACAGTTCTGCTGGCGCCTCCCGCTTCTTGCCGGGATGCTTGATACAAACTTTTTTGATAGTGGCCTTGAGCGATGGCGTCTGTTGCAGGACCTTATACAATCCTTCCCCGACCACGCCAAAACCAAACAAACCGATTGTAAGCTGCTTATGTGTTTCCATTATGCTATTTGAATATGATTTTTTACATGATCATTTTTTTTCGAGGCGACCAGAACCGCATCCAATGCCTGCCGCAGGTCTTCGATCAGATCCTCCGCATCTTCCAACCCCGTCGATAACCGGATCAGGCTATCCGCCACACCCGCCGCGTGCCGGTGCTCCGTTGGAATACTCTTATGCGTCATTTGGGCCGGGTGCGACACCAAACTTTTAATGCCGCCGAGACTCTCCGCGAGTTTGAAAAGCTTGGTCGTTGTCACCAAAGACGTCGCCGCCTCGACCGTATCCGTCTTCAGAGAAAAACTGACGATGCCGCCAAACCCCTTCGACTGCGACGCCGCAACCGCATGCCCGGGATGTGTCGCCAGCCCCGGATAGTACACGCGGTCCACCGCCGGATGCGAAACCAGAAACTCAGCGATCGCCGCCGCGCTCGCACCGTGCTGCCTTACCCGCAAATGCAACGTCTCGATGCCGCGAATCAAAAGCCAGCTGTCGAAAGGCCCAAGTATCGCCCCACAGGCATTCTGCAAAAACTTCACCCGCTGCCCCAGCTCCGGATCAGCCGTCACCACGAGACCCGCGATCAGGTCACTGTGACCGCCGAGATATTTGGTGCCCGAATGCACCACCAGGTCCGCGCCCAGCGCCAACGGCTTCTGTAAAGCCGGCGATGCAAATGTATTGTCCACACATAGCCAGCAACCGTGAGCGCGGGCCAGCGCCGAGATCGCCCGGATATCCGATATTTTCAGCGTAGGGTTCGTGGGCGTCTCGATCCAGATCAGCCGCGTCCGGGGCGTGAGCGCATCCAGGATCAGCGAAACATTCGACGTATCCACATACCGCACTGTAATTCCGAATTTCCTATATACCTGCTCGAACAACCGGAAGGCGCCGCCATAGATGTCGTCCACCGCCACGATCTCGTCCCCCGATTGTAACAGCTTGAGCACGGCATCGATCGCCGCCAGGCCGCTGCTGAACGCGATACCCGTGCTCCCACCCTCCAGCTGCGCCACCAGGCTCTCCAGCGCAGCCCGCGTAGGATTGCCGGTCCGCGCATAGTCATACCCTTTATTCACCCCCGGCGCCTCCTGCACAAAAGTGGAGGTCTGATAAATAGGCACCGAAATAGCGCCGGTTTGAGGGTCCACGGGAATGCTGTGAATGAGTTGTGTTGTCGCCTGCATGTCAAACAAATTTTTAAGGTTAAAAAAAGTTTGTTCAGCGACACCACTTACCAAGAGATCATCAGAAGAGTATAAGCCGCTAACCGTCACCGGGGGGCAAAAAAAAACTCTTCTGATCCGTCAGAAGAGCTTTGAATATGTTGCATCAATATTGTCAAGCCGGAATCTGACTTATCTGTCCCGATTTTCCTCGGGATGGAGTTGGCACCTTACTTTCCTCTTGCGACGCAAGTGAACGCAGGTTGTCAAGGCTTCTACGGGCCATTTCCCTCAGCCTTTCTTGATAAGAGATGTTGTAAGAACTGGCGCAAAGATAATATCCTGCCCTTCAAAGTACCAAATTTCAGTGCTGATATTTTACACCGCCTCCTGAAAATAGGTCGAAAACGACCCTTTAACGGATCAATAACGCGGTTTTGGAACAGTTTTTGGCAACTCAGCCCCGGGCGATGAAGTATCTATACCTGTAAAACAATACAACATGAAAACAAGCAGCACCTGGCTGACAGCCCTTGCAGGCATTACAGTCGTATTTTCCGTCGTTGCGTGCAACAAGAGCAACTCCTCCAATTCCAATTCCAACATTCCCAAAGGAGAGTCTCAACTCTCCGTCTTTATGATGGACGGGCCCGTTTCGTATGACAGCGTGTTGATCGATATCCGGCAGATCGTTGTGGAAGTGGACACTGCCACTACCCAAAACGCCCCTGATAACCCACATCAGTGGGATAACGATTGGTGCGGCTGGGGTCGCGGTCCTTCCAACAAATCGGTTATCTGGGACACACTTAACATCACTCCGGGGGTCTATGATCTCCTCGCCCTGCGCAACGGTACCGATACCTTGCTGACGTCAAGCCTCATCTCAACCGGAAAGATCCTGAAGATCCGCATCCTTCTTGGAAGTGACAATGAGGTCTTTGTAGACAGCACGACCGAATTTCCGCTGGTTGTCTTCGGTCCGACGCCCTTTTTCACCATCAACGTTAGCCGGACCGACGTAGCCGACGTAACGAATAACGAACTGAAACTCTGGCTGGACTTCAACCTGAACCGCTCGATCTTCTACTGGGGCGGGACCTTCTACCTCAATCCTTATATCGTTGTATTCAATGACCAAGTGATGGCCAAACTGGAAGGTACCGTCCTGCCACACGGCGCCGGCGCTCTGGTGGAAGCTGTCAATGGGTCTGACACGCTATATGCCATACCGTTCTGGAGCGGCCAATATCAATTCCGCAACGTGCCAACCGGAACCTGGGCTCTTACGTTTAAAGGATGGAATGGCTATCTGGATACCACCATTAACAATATCGTTGTCGATTCTATGAGGGTCGTACAAGTTCCGACCATCACTTTAGATAAATAGTTCATCCATAATCGTTTAACCTGTCACTATTAGGCCGGGGCTCCGCTCCGGCCTTTTTCGTTGCCCGCCGAAGATTTGCGAAGGCGGGGGGGCAAGTGAATTTCTAACTTTTTTAGCAAAACTATCCGCCCTTTCCGTTTGTTGTACCTATCTTAGCACTATGGCCAGGAATAACACCGATACCGGGCTGCGCCCGGAAGAAGAAGACGTAATCGACGTATCCGGCGCCCGGGTACACAATCTCAAGAACATCGACATCCGCATCCCCAAGAATCAGCTTGTAGTCATTACCGGCATTAGCGGCAGCGGAAAATCCTCTCTTGCCTTCGATACCATCTATGCCGAAGGTCAACGTCGGTATATGGAAAGTTTCGGGGCGTATGCCCGCCAATTCATTGGCGATATGGAAAGACCGGATGTGGACAAGATCACCGGCCTCAGCCCCGTTATTTCCATCGAGCAGAAGACGACCAATAAGAACCCCCGAAGCACGGTCGGGACGGTCACCGAGATCTACGACTTCCTCCGCCTCCTCTATGCCCGGATCGGCGAGGCATACTCTTACAACACCGGTAAGAAGATGGTCAAATTCAGTGAAGAAGAGATCGTGGACAACGTTTTTAAGAAGTTTAAGAACAAGAAGATATCCATTCTTTCTCCGCTGGTCCGCGGCCGGAAAGGCCATTACCGCGAGTTGTTCGAGGATATCCGGAAAAAAGGCTATCTCAAGGTGCGCGTCGACGGGGAGGTGAAAGACCTTGTGCCCAAGATGCAGGTCGACCGCTATAAGATCCATGATATCGAGGTCGTCATCGACCGGCTGGCGGCCACAGACGACATGAAGACCCGACTGGGCTCCAGCGTTCAAAAGGCCCTTCAGATGGGTAAAAATCTCCTTTTTATCCTGCTCAATGACGACAACCGTCTCCTGCAATACAGCAAACAGCTCATGTGCGAAGACACCGGGATCAGCTATGAAGAGCCCTCTCCCAATAGCTTTTCCTTCAATTCGCCCTACGGCGCCTGCCCTACCTGTAAAGGTCTGGGTGCCGTCTACCAGATCAGCATGGAAGCCATCATTCCCGACCGGTCGAAGAGTATCAACGAAGGCGCGATCGCACCCCTGGGCGGCGAGCGGGAGGCCTATATGTTCCGGCAGGTGCAGCAGCTTGCCAAGAAGAATAAGTTCAGCCTCGATACCGCCGTCGGCGAGATGCCAAAAAAGGCCCTCAACCTCGTTCTCTATGGCAACGAGACCGGCGACAGCAACCTGGATGTCGATTTCGGGGGGGATGGGACCGGTGGCCAGATCTATACCGAAGAATATGAAGGGCTCGTCAATTCCCTCCGCCGCTGGTTCGCCGGCAGCACATCCGACTCCCTCCGCGAATGGGTGGAACAATTCATGGAACTGACCACTTGCGAGACCTGCGGCGGGACGCGGCTCCGAAAGGAAAGCCTTTGGTTCAGGGTGGGGGGGGCGACTATCGCGGAGCTCAGCGCGATGAACCTCAATAAGTTGGCGGATTGGTTCTCCGGCGTCGAAAAGAAGCTCTCCGCGAAACAAAACATTATCGCGAAAGACATCCTCAAGGAGATCCGCGAACGCCTTCAATTCCTCCTGGATGTCGGGCTCACCTATCTCACCCTCGGCCGGGCCTCGCGAACGCTTAGCGGCGGGGAATCCCAGCGTATCCGGCTGGCCACCCAGATCGGCTCGCAACTCCAGGGGATCACCTATATCCTCGACGAACCCAGCATCGGCCTCCATCAGCGCGATAACCAGCGTCTCATCCATGCACTCAAGAACCTCCGCGACATCGGCAACAGCATCCTGGTCGTAGAGCACGATAAGGACATCATGCTGGCGGCGGATTATTTGGTTGACATCGGCCCAAGGGCCGGGTTGCACGGCGGCAGGATCGTCGCGCAAGGACGCCCGCCGGCGCTCCTGGAACTCGATACCCTTACCTCCTCCTACCTCAACGGCCGCAGGAAGATCGAAATTCCGGCAGAACGGAGAAAAGGGAACGGTAAGTTCCTTGAGCTGAAAGGTGCAAAAGGCAATAACCTGAAAAATGTCGATGTCAAATTCCCTCTAGGAAAACTGATTGTCGTTACCGGGGTCAGCGGAAGCGGTAAATCCACGCTCATCAATGAGACCCTCTATCCTATCCTCAGCAAACATGCCTACAATTCGCGGATGACGCCACTGGAATACAAAACCATCAAGGGCCTGGATAATATCGACAAGGTGATCGAGATCGACCAGTCCCCGATTGGCCGCACCCCTCGCAGCAACCCTGCTACCTATTGTGGTTTTTTTACCGATATCCGCACCCTTTTTGCGTCCGTACCCGAAGCGAAGATCAGGGGATACAACGCGGGCCGGTTCTCTTTCAATGTCAAGAGCGGCCGCTGTGACGTCTGTGAAGGCGGGGGCATGCGCGTCATCGAAATGAACTTCCTCCCCGATGTCTATGTCCATTGCGAAAAATGCAATGGCCGCCGCTATAACCGTGAGACGCTCGAGATCCGCTACAAGGGCAAATCCATCTCGGACGTGCTCGATATGACCGTCGATGAAGCGGTGGAATTCTTCCAGAACGTGCCCTACCTCTACCGGAAGATCAAGGTGCTCCAGGAAGTAGGGCTGGGATATATCACCCTCGGGCAGTCAGCCGTGACCCTCAGCGGCGGCGAAGCTCAGCGTGTAAAGCTGGGCACGGAGCTCGGTAAAAAGGATACGGGGAAGACCTTCTATATCCTCGATGAACCGACCACCGGCCTTCACTTCGAAGACGTTCGTCATCTGGTGGAAGTGCTGGACAAACTGGTCGACCGCGGAAATACGGTATTGGTGATCGAGCACAACCTCGACGTGATCAAGGTTGCCGATCATATTATTGACCTGGGGCCCGAAGGCGGCGACGGCGGCGGGAGGATCCTCTTCGAAGGGACACCCGAAGAGCTGGTCGGGAATAAAGAGAGTTTTACGGCCCGGTTCTTAAAAGGGGAATTGAATAAGAAATAACACGGATCACAATAATGGAAAGGATCATCATCGATATGGATGAGGTCATCGCCGACCCGATGGGCGAGATGATCGAATGGTTCCGGAAGGAACATGGCGGCGACGTCGACTATAAGAAAATGCTGGTAGGCTCCTGGATTAAAGGATTCCCCGACGAACATCAGCCCATGATCTGGGACCGCCTCCGCTCCCCCGGCTTCTTTCGCCACCTCCCGGTAATGAAAGACAGTGTGGACGTCCTGCGGAAACTGAATGACCGTTATGAGGTCTTTATCGTATCGGCCGCTACCGAATTCCCCAATTCCCTGAAGGACAAACTGGAGTGGCTATCGGATCATTTTCCATTCCTGACCTGGAAGCAGGTAGCCCTCTGCGGTAGTAAGGACCTCATCTTTGGAGACTATATGATCGACGATCATCTCAAGAACCTCAAAGGATTCAAAGGCAAACCCTACCTTTTCACGGCCGCCCACAACCTCGAAGTCACCGGCTATGACCGCATCAACAACTGGGAAGAGGCAGCGGAAATTTTCTTGAAATAAAAGCGGCGCTTCACAAAAAAAGAGCCCTCCGAAGGAGAGCTCTCAATAAAGCCAATAAGCTTAACAGGAAGTGATTAATAAAATCTTTTAGTAAAGGGTACCTAAATAGGGAACGGATCAGGTTTTATTTAACCTCGGATATTCGGATTTTACCAATTTCCCTGTCAGCTTATTGGTTGTACGTTAATGTGCCTCAACGCACCGTCAATTGCCCGTTCTCGATCCGCTCATCATCCGTGAACACCTCGAACAGATAATTGCCTTCGGAGATCGTTGTCAGCACGGTAGTTTCTTTGTTGCGGATATGCGCCTGGCTCACGAGCCGGCCATCCATGTCGAATAGGTATAACTGATACACCTTCCCATCTTCCCCGTTGGCGGAAAAGAACAGGACCTGCTGCCGGGCATCCGGATAGAGCCGGATCTTGTGCTTCTTGCTGGTTTGGGCTTTACTTACCTGGATACTGTGGATAGTATCGGAACCTGTATTAAGAGCGGGAGAGGATTTGCCGCCGGAATTTCCGGGTGCGGCAAGGGCGGAACATTGCAGAAACAACGCCAGACTAAGCGCCGTCAGGCCGCCGATCAGGTTCGCAGACAGAATAGTTTTCTTAGGGTGTACAGTTCGGATCATAGGTACTATTGATTTTTCAATCAATTAAAAAAATAGGGTACGGATCAACAAATAATTTCAACAGCGGCATCAAAAATAGAGTACGATCAACAACTATAGTAACAAAAATGAACTTCTACAACTAGAATCGCAACAACGGACAGTGCGTCGAATTAAACCACCGCTCTTTCTGCCCACCGGTCAACCGGATACCAAGCTTGAACCCGAAAGTGAAATACGCGTCATTGTTGCCCGGATTTCCCCTCTTATCACCCGGCTCATAGCTCGGCGTATTATAGCCGTTAGCCGCCTTATTCGAGATATTCACCGCCAGAGCAGCCTCCGCCGGAGACAGGTGCTGGGAGAACAGCGTCGGATCGACATAGGTCGAATGCACATCATCCAGGTAATCCGTGAACAGCTTCCGGTAAACAAGCTCGACCGATATATTCACATCTTCGCTTAAATAGTATTTAACACCTGCGCCCATCGGAATATTGAGCTGGGTCAGTGAATACTCCTTGGTTCCGGCTATCCATCCTTCACCTTCCGTGTGCATCGGCCGCAAGTCATACCAATTTGTATTGCCATGACCATCCGACAAACTACCCTGCGGGTTGAAGTGGAACACGCCTACACCGATCAGGCCATAAGGCCGCAGCCGGCCTTGTACATCTTCAGGGTCCTCCTCCAGAAAAGTGGTGGGATAGACCTCTGCCATTACAGTACCTTCAAATATTGCGGAACGGAAATCGAGATTTCGGTTGAAGCGGCTGTCCTCATCACCGCCCTTCTCTTTGATATCGCAGTCGCAGGCGCCGACATTGCCGTAGTTTGCAGATAACCGGAAACCCAGCCATTGCGTGGGATAAGCTGCATAATAGGCGCCGAACATCAACTGGGTCGTATTCATATTATAGTCCTTGATAAAGGTCGTACCCTTGCCGGCATGACCGCCGAGGTCGGTTAAGGCTACAATAGGACCAGTCGTAAAGCCAAACTCTGTTGTGTTCTTGGCATCTTCCTGGGCGAAAGAAGTCGAACAAATACATAGGGTAATGGCTGATACACATAAACACTTCCAGAACACGGAGTGTAGACAATGTTTCATTGATATTAGATTTAGTTTCCGATGGTTTGGACTGCTGCTCTTTCAATCAAAATGAAAAAGGAGCGACATACAAGAAACGAATTATTAACGAATAATTGTGTGCCCGGAGGCGACTATTTTAGAGACAAAATTCCCAATTGAGGAATCTTGCTTAATGATTTATAGATAATAACATTTCAATATGGTTGATTCCATCTTCGGGATAGATTTCCCCCGTTTGGACGAAGCCGTAGGACTCGTAGAATTCCTTTAGATAATATTGCGCACCTATTCGTATATCTCTTTTGCCGTGAAGCCGATAGATTGTCCGAATGCTATGTTCCATCAGCTCCCGGCCTATTCCCAATCCCCTCGCGGCAGGGGAACTTACGATCCTGCCTATGGAAGATTCCACATAGGAAATTCCCGGCGGGACAATACGTGAATACCCCAGGAGCTGATCTCCATGGCAACCCATTAAATGAGCACATACGAAGTCTTTGTTGTCCATATCGAGGAAGACACAGTTCTGTTCTACCACAAACACCTCGCTGCGTAGCCGAAGTATTTGGTACAGCTCTTCTGTTGTGAGTTCCTCAAACGACTTGCATACCCAGTCGGCCGAATGGTCAATAGCCATATTTTTCCCCCCATAATGATCGAAGGAATTTTCGCAGCTCTTCCTCCCGGACATTACTCCCGGGGTCATAGAAGGCCGTTCCCGCAATCTCTTTTGGTAAATACTCCTGCAACGAGAAATTACTTTCGTACGAATGACTGTACTGGTATCCCTTCCCGTAATCCAGGTTCTTCATCAGTTTCGTCGGCGCATTACGGATATGCAACGGTACCGGCAGATCCCCATGTTCCCGAACCGCGGACTGCGCCGCACCGATCGCCGTCGTGGCCGAATTGCTTTTGGGCGAGGTCGCCAGGTAGATGGCGCATTGCGACAGGACCAGGCTGGCTTCCGGATAGCCGATCTTATTGACCGCTTCAAAAGAGGCGTTGGCCAGCAACAACGCATTCGGATTGGCATTGCCGATGTCCTCGCTGGCCAGGATCAACATCCGCCGCGCAATAAACTTGACATCCTCACCTCCCTCTATCATTCTTGCCAGCCAGTAGACCGCGGCATTGGGATCACTCCCCCGGATACACTTAATGAACGCCGAGATGATATCATAGTGTTGTTCGCCCTTTTTGTCATATAAAACAACCCGCTGCTGTGCGATCTTCATCACGACCTCATCGGTGATCACACCGCCCTCGCCGAGCGCGTCACCAACCACCTCGAGGAGGTTCAGCAGCTTCCGTGCATCACCCCCCGAAAGATTGATCAGTGCCGAAGCCTCCTTTAAATCGATCCCCAAATCCCGCAGCCACGTATCATCGCGGAACGCATGATGCAGCACGCGAAGCAGGTCTTCTTCGGTCAACGGCTTGAGGATATAGACCTGGCACCGGCTTAACAACGCACTATTCACCTCGAAAGAAGGGTTCTCCGTTGTGGCGCCGATCAATGTCACGATTCCCTTCTCTACAGCGCCAAGCAACGCATCCTGCTGCCCCTTGTTGAAGCGGTGGATCTCATCGATGAACAGGATTGCCCTGGCTCTCTCCCGCGCTTCGGCAATCACTTCCCGGACTTCCTTGACCCCCGAGGAGATGGCGCTGAGCGTGTAGAACGGCGACTTCAGCGTGTTGGCAATGATCCCAGCGATGGTTGTTTTCCCCGTGCCAGGAGGCCCCCACAGGATCATCGAAGGCGGTTTGCCGTGTTCGATAGCTGTACGCAATACACTACCTTTGCCGGTCAAATGCTGTTGACCGACCAGCTGATCGAGCGTTTGCGGTCTTAACCGCTCCGCCAGCGGCACCTGGGAAGCATCCATAACAAATTATTAAGTGACAATAGTACAACAACTTATCCTTTTTCGTGTTTTAAAGTCAACCGACAAAAGATGAGATTTTCGACCATTTTCTCCCCCCGCACCGCCCGGATGCTAGTGCTCCTCCCGGCTATCGCCGCCCTCCCCGCAGCGGCGCAGAGCCCCCGCCTGTCGGCCGTCGGCAACTACGCTCTCAACAGACCGGGTGTCGTCATGATCCGTACCGAATACACCGCCAACGTCTATGTCAACAGTATGAAGATGAATGTCCGGGCCTTCAACGCCCTGCTTGATTCCATTCAACGCCTCGACCACGGCGGCGGCGTCATGCCCGAACAAAAGCTCGATATCGTCCTCCGCGAAATGAGCAGCCGACCCGAACGCTTTTTCCAGACCACTTTTGACTACATCAAACAACCCGAGCAGATTACCGCCTCCGGCAGCGGCTTCTTCATCACCGGCGACGGATATGTGGCTACCAACTGCCACCTCATCGACCGCGATGAGAATTTTATCCGCCGTCAATTCATCCTTACGGCCTTTCGCCAGATCACCGAAGCCAGCATAGCGGCCCTCGAGAGCGCCTGGGCCACCCATTTCACCGAACAGCAGCGCAGCCTGCTCTACAATACCTACACCTCTGTTTACTCCCGCTTGTTTTCCATGATCCTCTACGATGTGAAAAGGAATATTTACGTGGTCTATAACAGCGACAGCGCCGGCCGCCATTCCGACACCGTAAAAAAACCGGCTACCGTAGTCGTAAAGGGAACGCCGATGCCTGGCAAGGATATCGCCATCCTGAAGATCCAGGTGCCGGCGGAAATGCCGATGCTGACCCTGGCCCCGCCGGAACTGCCGCAGGTCGGACAACAGTTGTATGTATATGGATACCCCGGTCCCGTGACGAATAATGATTTTGTCTCGGCCGAATCGGCCATCGAACCCACCCTCACTACCGGCATCATCAGCGCCATCAAGAAATCCGTCGGCGGCTGGCCCCTCATCCAGATGGATGCAAATATCAACCACGGCAGCAGCGGCGGACCCGTTTGCAACGACAAAGGAGAGGTGGTCGGCCTGACTACATTTGGGAGCCTTGAGAACAACGGCGGACTGGCCGCCGGACTAAACTTCGCCGTCCCCGTCAGCATCCTGGATGAATTTGTTGACAGTGCAGGGATCCGGCCCACGCCCAGCCCTCTGAACCGTACCTTCGCCCGCGCCCTCGACTACTACGAAGCTCATCAATACCGGAGCGCCCTCCATGAGTTCGAAAGGGTCAGTCGGCTCGATCCCCAATACCCCGGCATCAATACTTATATTGCCGATTGTACAAAAAAGATAGATGGAAAAGGGACCAAACTCAGCCCCGTAGAACGCCTCCTCCTCATCTTCGGATTCATAGGCCTGCTCATCGCCGCCATCGGCGCCTGGTGGGTCAGGTACCGCCGTACCTGGCGCCTATGATGCATCACTCTTGTGCACCAGGTAATACCACCGCAGCAGCCTCAGGTTCAACACCACATTGATGGCCACCAACAGCCCAAGGATCAGCAAAGCCGCCCCTGCGATTATAACAAAGACCTTCTTTATTGAATAAAACCCCCTCACTTCCGACGGCATCCGGGCAACCATCTCCTTCATCGAATCGAGCATAGGTGTCGGGTCGGCGATGACCGAAAAGCCAGTGATAATATTGGTGATCCCGAAGAATAAAGCCATAAGACCGACAAATCGGATACCCACCGGCGTCTGATGGCTCAGCGGCACGTTTGGGTACCTGATGCTCGTATGCAGTTTAAGCGCTGCGTAACAGTTCAGCGGAATGGCGCTCAACAAGACCAGACCGACCACATAAGCCATTTGCCCCAGGAGGAACGCTCCCAATAAACCGAACGCAACGATCATCCCCCAAAACACGATATTAAACCAGGTCAGCACCGATGCGATTCTCAATATAGTTTTCATATTACGTCCCCTCCAATATTCACTTGTATCGACAGCTCTTTCAACTGCCGGTCGTCGATCGTGCCCGGCGCATCCAGCATCACATCCCGCCCGCTATTGTTCTTTGGAAAAGCTATGAAATCCCGGATGCTCTCGCTACCGCCAAGGATGGCGCAAATCCGGTCAAGCCCAAACGCGATGCCCCCATGCGGCGGTGCCCCGTATTCGAAGGCTCCCAACAGGAATCCAAATTTGTGCTGCGCCTCCTCCGGGCTCATCCCCAGCGCGGCAAACATCTTCTCCTGCAACTCCCGCTGATAGATGCGGATCGAGCCGCCTCCAAGCTCGTTTCCATTTAACACCATATCATAGGCATTGGCCTTTATATTGTTGTAGGGATGCTCCAGGTATTTTTCCGGATTATCGATTACCGGGCTGTTGCCGATCATCACCTCGATGTCGGATGGTTTCGGGGACGTGAATGGATGGTGACGCGCCACCCAGCGATTTTCCTCTTCCGCATACTCGAAAAGCGGGAAATCAAGGACCCACAAAAGTTTGAACTCATCTTCCCGGCGCAGCCCGAGCCGCCTGCCCATCTCCAGCCGGAGCTCGCTCATCGCCTTACGCGTCCGGTCTTCCCGCCCGGCAAGAAGCAGGACCAGATCTCCGGGTACCGCCCCGGCGGCCGCCGCGATCGCCCTGAGGCGGTCTTCGCCATAGAATTTATCTATCGAGCTTCTCAGTGTGCTATCCGGATTGTATTTGATATACACCAATCCCTGCATCCCGATCTGCGGCCGTTTCACCCACTCGGTCAGCTCGTCCGTCTGCTTTCGGGAATACTCGCCGCAACCCGGGACCGCGATGGCCAGGACCGTTTCCGCCTGGTCAAAGACCCCGAACCCGGCCCCGTCGATCAGTTCCCCGGCAGCCATTCGTTTACCGCCCAGCGTAAAAGCTGACTTTAGGTTCGCGATCTTCATCCCGAACCGGATATCCGGCTTGTCGTTCCCATAATGCCACATGGCCTGTTCCCAGGTTATACGCTCCAGCTTCTCCGTATAGTCGATGTTCTTCACCGTCTTGAAGATGTACTTCACCATGCCTTCGAACATGTTCACGATATCTTCCTGCTCCACGAAAGTCATTTCGCAGTCGATCTGAGTGAACTCCGGCTGGCGGTCCGCCCGCAGATCCTCGTCACGAAAACATTTCACGATCTGATAGTACCGGTCATACCCGCTCACCATCAACAGTTGCTTAAAAGTTTGCGGCGACTGCGGCAGGGCGTAGAACTGGCCCGGATTCATCCGCGAAGGCACCACGAAGTCCCTTGCTCCCTCAGGAGTGGATTTGATCAGAAAAGGCGTTTCCAGATCCATGAACTGGTTGAGATGCAAATACTCGCGGGCTGCCCGGTTCACCGCATACCTTAATTCCATGTTTTTCCGGACCATCGGTCGCCGCAGGTCCAGATAGCGATACTTCATGCGCAGATCGTCTCCCCCGTCGGTATCATCCTGGATCGTGAACGGCGGCGTGACCGATTTGTTAAGGATCGTATAGGCGGTGACCTTGATCTCGATATCCCCCGTCGGCAGTTGGGCGTTCTTGCTGGCCCGCTCTGCGACCAGACCCTGCACCTGGATCACGAACTCCCTGCCCGGCGGATTGTCCGTCAGTTCCTTATTCAGTTCTTCCCCGAACAACAACTGCGTGATCCCATACCGGTCACGGAGATCGACGAACGTGATACTTCCGAATTTTCTAATTGTCTGTACCCAGCCCGCCAGCGTTACGGACTGACCGATCTGAACCTTTCTTAACTCTCCGCAAGTATGAGTTCGATACATGCCAAAATTTCTTTAATGGTGGGCAAAGGTAGTCCAAAAACCCGTATTTTCATTCGGATGTCAAGCGCCACATCCAATATGCTGGCCCTTGGAGCCTTGCTCCTGGCCGTCATCACCATTCGCGGAATCTGGAGAGGGTATCAGCGGAAACGGATCGACCAGCTCCTGCACACCCGGCAGGGTGATTATGACGGCTTGCTCACCCGCTACAATCCCTATTATAAAAGCCTCTCCTCCGAAGGCCGAAACCGCTTTCTCGAACGCGTTCTGCAATTCATCGAAAGCAAGCGGTTTGAATATATCGACCTCGAAGCGGATGAAAGAATTCCCCTGCTGATCAGCGCGGCGGCCGTCCAGCTGACCTACGGGCTCGATCATTTCCAGCTTGACTATTTCAAGACCATCTACATTATAAAGGACAAGTATACCTACGGACAAAGCGCAACTCCCTTTGAAGGACATGTCAGTCAGGATGGTATCTACCTGTCCTGGACCAATTTTATGCGCGAATTTGCCGACTACTCCGACGGCCAGAACGTGGGGCTCCATGAAATGGCTCACGCGCTCACCTATGTTAACTTCACGGTCCACGACGGCCGTGATGTCGGCTTTCATCATGCTTTTGTTAATTTTTCGGCCATTGCCCGACCCGTCTATGAGCGGATGAGAGCAGGAGAGATCACCCTCCTCAACGCGTACGCCGCCACCAATTATCAGGAGTTTTGGGCCGTGTCCGTCGAGACCTTCTTTGAGCGCAGCTCCGACTTTAGAAACCAGCTCCCCGAACTCTACACCGCCCTATGTACTCTGCTCAACCAGGACCCCCTCACTCCCGAGAAGTTTCTCCCGATCCGTGCGGACTAGACACACTTTCAATAAATTGATTATCAAATAATTGGGAAAAGCTCACCAAAACATCTCCACAACCGCTTTTGATTTTCAGAATTTCTCACTATTTTGTTGCTTATCCGTACGATTCACTCCTCTTGATTAAACCCGCCACTAGGTTTTCCCCTCTAACTCCTGAAGACCATAGTTCCGTATCCAAGACCAATGTTAGACCCGATTGTAGCGATCGATTATCGATTCACAAGGAAAAAAATGAACCTTATGGAAATCGTTGTCATTTGTTCATTGGTGTTGGGTATTCTCCTGCTGAACCGCCCGGTTACGATGCTTGTTCAACGCCTCTACGACAGGCACCAATTCAAGCGTTTTATTGTAAGAGAGACCTTCTATCACTCTGTTGTCTCCCGGCATCTGACCTATTATAACCGGCTAAGCCTTGGAGAACAGCGAAAATTTCTGTTCCGTACCTGGCTGTTCCAGCATTCCAAGAACTTCCGGTATATAGAGGTGGAAGAAACCGCCGAAATGCCCATTCTCGTCAGCACCGTCGCCGTGCAATTGACCTTCGGCCTCGAAAAATTCAAACTCAATTACTTCGATGATATCTTCATCCTGCGGGATGATTACCACTACGGGTTCTACTCGCGCCCCTTTATGGGCCATGTCGACCAAACCGGGATCTACCTATCCTGGGACAATTTTATAAAAGGTATCTCTCGTCAGACCCCCAATTGCAATGTCGGTCTCCATGAAATGGCACATGCCCTCGCTTATGTCAATTTTGTTACCCAAACCGAAGAAGACCGCCATTTTAAAAAGGAGTTCCCCGACTTCTCCAAAGTGGCCCGGCCTATCTTTACCTCCATGCAGCAAGCCGGCGTGAAAAACCTGCTCGGCGACTACGCCGCAACCAACTACCACGAGTTCTGGGCGGTCGCCGTCGAGATCTTCTTCGAAAGCCCTGTCCAGTTCCGTCACGAGTTGCCCGGACTATATGAAGCCATGGCAACCGTCCTTAACCAGGACCCGCTCAATTCTATCAGCGGCAATACCACCATTATCCGGCGCGAACCGCTCGCCCAAAAGACCACTATTCGGACCGCTCTCGCCGCTATCCTCTAAATGACCTTTCGCGCCCGCGCCGCCGCTTTCCACTATCCTTCCTTATACCCCACTATCCCCACAAAAATTTCTTAAAAGAATCCACGAAACGTTCGATCATCCGTTTATTCGACGAATGCGCGCTCGCGCTCTCGCCAGCATCGATACCCCGTGTTCTGTAAAGGCGAAGGGTGTAACTCCCAGATTTCGCTTTTTCTGAGATGCGGTCACAATCTGTGACCTCCTCCTCCCAACACCCGCTTAAATCGCTGCACATCCGCCTGCCCCATCACCGCCTCGCCATTCTCCAACAACCCAGCCAGCTGCCGCGCAAACCAAGGCGCCAGCGAACACCCCTTCGTCCCCATCCCATTCAATATCCCTACCACCGGATGCAAAGGGTGCAACCCCACAAACGGCCGCCGCTCCAAAGTCGCCGGCCTCACGGAGGCGATATGTTCCACCGTCCGGAAAGGCACCCGGAGCCAATCGGCCAGCGCAGCCTCGGTCCTCGCCCTGAAAGCCGTCGTCGGGCCCGTATCATCGAACGACCATTCGTAAGACGATCCCACCCAATACAACCCAGGTGCCCACGGCACCAGATTGATCCCCCGCTTAAATACAAACCCAGCCTCATCCAACCCCGGCACCTCAATGATCAGCGCCTCGCCCTTATTTGGCGCGAACGGCAATCGCTCAAACAACCCTTCCCGCGCCGCCGCCACCCCATCACAAAAGATTACCCATCTCGCCTCCAATTCCCGATATCCCACTCCCGTCTCCCGCAGCAGCAATTCCGAGGCCATGAAACGCTCCTCCCGCAAGACCCCCTTCCCCTTCATCGCCTGCCGCGCCTGCGACAGCAACCCCTGCACATCCACCAAATAGCAAGATTCAATCTCCCCATACCCCAGCTCATAACGGAAAAGCTCATCCCAACTATGCTCCACTTCCGACGAAGCCAATCGAAGGTATTCCGCCCCCTCTTCACAACGTTTTACAAAGGCCAGCCGCATCTGCGGCATCGAAAAAAAATCCACTACCCGCACCGGTCGCAGCGACGCCCCGTCATAAGCCTCCCGTACAAACGGCAGCAATTCATCGATCATCCAGGTCTTAACGAACCGTCGCCCCGTGACCGGATTGATCAGCCCCGCCGATGCCCGGGAAGCCGTATACGGCTGCTCCTCGTCGAATACGATATACGATAATCCCACCCGGTCAAGCTCCCGGCCAAGGAATGTCCCGCAGATGCCCTGCCCGACGATCAGCACATCGACCTTGCTCATTGCGCCCCCTCCACGTTTATCCGGATACCTTCCGTATGAAAAGCGAATTCCGGCGCATACATACACTCCACGCTGGCCACTCCATTGCTGAACTCACCCGTCTGCTCCACCAGGAGCGGATAGTCAAAGACATAGACCCCCCTTTGGACCAGGGAGAAAAAGAATTGGGTGCTAACGTCTTTCGTTGATTCATAATAACCCAACCCGCCCTGCCATTGATACCCGCTCAACACATTGACAGGCTCCATACATGCTCCCCGCATATCTTTTAAATGCACATATTCCAGGTCCCGGTCCGCCCGCATCACCAGCCGCACGATCACCCGGTCCCCGATATGAAGCGTCCCATTTTCCGGGATGGTATCCAGTACCGGACCACCATTAGTATTGCGCTGAATATACAATCGCTTCTCCACGCGCAACGGCGGCTTGCCACCCCCCGCGGGCGTGATCCGATCCAACTGATCAAAATACTGCCAATACACCGCCCCCCATGCCGGCGACCCGCCGCCGCGGGCAGAAGACATCGACACAGTTATATTCCCCATCGGAGGGTTGATAAAGGGCGCATCGAATATCTTTTTATCATACCCCGTCCCTGCCTCGCCCGCCATTTCCACCCGCTTGTCACCCAATTGTACAGACACGGACCTTTTCTGATCCAACCAATCCGATCCACCCATCAGCAACGCATACACGGCATCGGTCGTCGCCTTTGTCGTCGGCCAATGATGGGTTTGCTTCCGCCGCAACAGCCAGGTCTTCAGTTGCCGGTCTGCCGCCGTATCCTGCCCGATCTCCCGAAATGTTTCGATCATCAGCGCTGAAGTCTCGACCGGCGCGTCATACCAATAATATCCTCCTTCCATCCCTTTCCAATACATCCCCTGCTCCTCATTTCGGATCGCCGTTTCCCGCAGCGAAGCCAGGATGTTCCGCGCCGTCTGGACATCGCCAGTCCGGTACAAAGCGAGTGCAACCATGCCCTGGAGATACTTGCCGGCCTTCACCCATTCCTGCTGCGCCACCTTGCGATAGAAGTTGACGGCCGGGAAAGCGGGACCCGGTATCCCATAATCATTGAACAGACTTCTCATATACAGATATTGCGCAGGGAACGATCCGATATAGTGAACACCTCCTGCCACTTTGAGGTCCTGTTGATAGTCCTCCGTTATCTTCTTATCGACATAACCCAACCCGGCCACGACGATGTTCTTTAGCTTCACTGCCAGCGCCGGCGACAGCACCTGCAGGCGTTGCAACCGCCCCAGACCGGTCAAAATATATTGGGTCACATACCGGTCATCCTCACCGCCCTTGAACCAGGGGAAACCGCCATCCGGCGCCTGCAATTCGCTCAACCGGTCGATCGTCGATGCCAGCTGCCCGCTAAGCCGCGATAGATCGAACAACAAGGCAATATTCTTTTTTTGTTGCGTCTCGGTCTTCCCTTCCATCACCCAGGGCGTCTCCTCTAATAATATCGACTTCAATTCCTGGTTCTTCTCCAGGTTGCTCAACAAGGCCGAAGTATCCACGGTCCGCCAGGTGGCAAAGACCTGCGCGATCCGCGGCGAGCTGTTGACGATCTTGCTCGCCAATGCATTGGCATAGAGGCGGTCAAACGTCTGTTCCGCACACTCGTACGGATACTCCATCAGATAAGGCAGGGCCTGTACCGCATACCAGGCGGGGTTGGCGGTGAACTCTACCGTAAGCGCGTGATTATTCAGCGTCTCGCTGCTGCCGCTTTGTAATAGTTTTTCAAACTTAAATGTCCTCACCCCATCGCCCGGCATATTCAGCGGCAGGGTCTCGGTCACCAGCATGCGGTTGCTGACCACGGGCAACACCGCTTCCTCGCCATCACTGTACGCCCCCGCCTGGGCAACCACCCGATAACTAACCGGTCGATTATATTGATAAGGAATATCCAGCGGGAACTCGACCACCACACTCCCCCGGGCCGGCACTGTAAAATATTGGTTGGGCTGCCGGTTGACAAACCACCCGTCAGCTGTCTCGCCGGTGGTCGGATCGGTCAGGGCCAACCCCAACTGACCCGTCATCTCCGAATCGGTCAGGTTGGCAACCTTGATGGAAAGGTTGATCTTATCCCCTTCCCGGAGGAACCTCGGCGCATTCGGCTGAACCATCAGTTGTTTTTGGGTGACGATGTTCTTCTCCGAATACCCAAAAGCGAGATCGCGCGTATGCGCCAGCGTCATCCACTTCCATTGCGTCAAGGACTCGGGCATGGTAAAGGAGAAGCTGACATTGCCCGCACTATCGGTTAGGAGATCGGGAAAGAAGAAGGCGGTCTCCTGGAAATTCGTGCGTACCTGCACGGGCAGCGGCGGCGCCGCGGGCGCCGCGGGCGCCGCCGCCTCGCTAACCACATCGCGCTTGAACTGTTCATTTGCCCTGGGTTCGAACCGGACATCCGTATTCATCGGAATCTTCATCGCCCGGTATCCGGTCGAATTGCCCATAGTCACGATCCGGCCAGGCACCTCCACTCCCATCAACCGGTCATACGATTTTGGCGGAACCACCACTATGGCCGCCGGCTTTGTCAACCACCTCGACCACGAAACTCCAAAATCATCGATATTGCTCCACCCGTTGACGCCATGCATAACCGGATAAAGACCCGGCGACGACCAGGATTGGGATTGAAACTGATCCAGTGAAGCATCGTACATCCCCGCCAGCACCTGCGCCGCCACTCGTGAGCCGCGCCACCCGCCGATGCTCACCGCCCACTTCTCTTCACTGCCTGGCTCCGTTTTATCGCGGAAAGTCGTGTAGCGGATTTGCAGCTCCTTGTTGTCCCAGGGAACTCTCACCAATGTCCGATGGACATACAGCCGGTTATCCTGTATAAACGCATCCGCCAGCCCAAAACCGCCGCGATCCGCCTCGGTCACCGGCCAATCCTCAACGGTCCGGCCGCCTTCGACCCGCAGACACCGGAACTCCAGGCTATCGCCACCATAGGCCGGATCATCCCGCCGGTAGAAGGATTGAACAAATGCTCTCGGTCGCTGCAGCTGGCGGACCAGAAAGATATCCCCGGCAGACGATCCTGTCTCCACCCGCGCGGTCCCGCCCGGCGTCGCATCCCTGGACGCAGTAAGCCCCTTTGCCCAGAGATATTCCGGATTGACCGGTCTCCCCGTTTTATCGCCATAGAGTTCAATATAGCGCAGGTCCTTCGTCTCATGACCATAGCTGTCGGTTGTGGTTGCTTCGATCACCCACCAGCCCGGCCCGAGCCGCAACGGCAGCTTCCGGCCGCGCGTCGAATCGATGGCTTCCCATCCCACCGGGCCCCTGACCCAGCCGGACTTTTGCAGCTCCTCCCGGTATTGGTCATGCGGGAAGGAATCGAGGAAAGCCGATTCGGTCATTAGCCAGCGGTCCGGAACCGTCGTCCACAGCCGTTCCCGGATCAGTCGGTCCGGCGCCTTCAAAGGGTAGGCGGCCACCCGCACCGTTGAAGCCACCGCCTCCCCCGACAGATTGTTTACATCTACCTGCACAGTCCGGAGACTGTCCGCCGGCATGGCCTCGTTCTGATCCAACCCGATGGAAAGGCTCAGCACCGTATAACCGGCGACGATAGTCGTAGACCCGGACCTCGTTTCGCCGTTGATATCCGTCACATCTGCCTCGATCCGATAGTCGAACCGCGGATCGGAGCTCACCGGGAGACTGCGATCGGGGAGGGCAACGAATCCCAGCAGGAACATTCCCTGCGAATTGGTCTTCACCTCGCCATGCGCAATCTCCTGCTCTGTCGCCGGCGGCATCCGCAACCGGCCAAAGGACAAATAGCGCGGATATCGGCCCGAGCGGGTGATCCGGTATTTTACCGTGGCACCGTCCAGATTATTGCCGGCATAGGCTTTCGCGCTTCCCGTAACGCGGATGGCAGCACCCACCAGATAGTTGCCTTTCAAGCTGTCAAAACCGACAAAGAACCGAGGACGTTTATATTCTTCAACAGAGAAATCTTTGCCGACTGTCTGCCCTACGGGATCATCGATCTCGTAACGCCCGTTCAGCCCGTGATCAGGTAAACGAAACGATCCATGGTATGCCCCGAAGGCATCGGTAGTAAGTTCCACGGAATCGATCTTCTCGCGGTTGGCATTATTCAGAAATATCGTGGCTTTTCGCGACACGGCCGGCTTAAGCTGCCGGGTATCGTAATCTCGGGTAATATTGATCCCTTTAAAATAAACCGTCTGACCGGGCCGGTAGATCGAGCGGTCCAGGAAGAAATATACCGTGGTATTCCCGTTCTCATATCTGGTCTTGTCATTTATACGCTCGCCAGGTTGCCAGCTGTACGGAAACGGAATTTGCAGATCGGGGAGGTACAGGTCCTCGCCCGGTCGTTGGAACTCCAGAAAGAAGCGTTCATAAACCGCCCGATCTTTCAGCCGGAAATGACCAAGCTGATCCGGATGATAGCTTTCCCGCGGTGACCGGATCCATTTCCGGGAATCGGCATTCCATTCGTCGCGCCATACCTGGGCGCGGGCATCGGTGATGGGCTGCCCCGTCTCCCTGTTGACGACAAAATAGTCCCTGCCCTCCCGGATATAGGCGATAGTCGTCACATAATAAGGCTGGCCTGTCAGGATACCCTGGTGGCTATCCCAGCCCGGGTTCGTGCTACTCATTAAAACATAAGGTCCCGGCGGGAGCGACCCGATGGCTATCTCGGCGGTATGTGTCAGATAGTCCCCGCTGTCCGGCAGGTCCTGTACAAACGACCGAACCACCGGCGATTGATGCATCCACCCATTCCAATCGTTGTCTGATTCATATTGAACCCGCTTCCGGATCATACTGTCGATCCTCGCTATCCGAAAATAGACTCGCTTGACATTCGACCAGGTCACGAGGCAACGAAACGGCTTTCCCGGGACATTGAACTGTTCCACGTCCAGGTTGAGCGTTGGACGGACGATATCACCCAGCAGTTGCCGGCAGTTGGCCTGCCCCTCGCTGCTGTCGGGTTCTTTGAGAACCCGCTCGCAGATGGCTTTCGCCCGGACCAACCCTCCATCCTCCCGCGTGACGCCGGCATATTCTTTTGCCAGCAGGTACCAGGCCTGCGCCGCAACGGGATTGTCTCCGTATCGGTCCGTCAGTCGTTGCAACGCCTCGATATACTTCGCCTCGCGATCCCAGGCAATCGAATAGTTTTTGGCAAAGCCAAGCCGATCGATATCCGCATCGATCAGCGCATCCTGCCGCGTATCCGCCAGATGAAACTCCAATAGCCGCTGATACAGCAGCAACGCTTTATAATGCGGCGAGGTCGTATCCACGGCGCCGAACACATGCGCGGTAAATACCGGGACATCGGCGAAGACCACGGAATCATCGATCATATACACATCCTGGGGTTCATTGATGGTGGCCTCCGAGCTTTTGAAATAATCCAATGCTTCATGTGCCAGGACATCGAAAAGCGTTGGCCGCAATGCACCTGAATTGCCTTTGACCAGCACTGGCTCCCATTCCTTCAGCCCCGTCTGCTCCAGCAATCGCTCCTCCTGCACCGACGACAGGAACAGCTCTCCGATACGGCGATGGAAGTCCTCCACGGTCCAGGTCGCCACATCGTTCTTGTTCGCGGCGACCGTTGCCTCACGATTGTAAAGCCGGTACCGATTCCGCTGCAAATAGCTCCAATAGAGCGTGGCCAGCACGCTCTCCAGGATTGACCGCGCCGGTTGCGCCGCGCCGTGAATTCGCTGTTCGATCGACCGCATCGCCGCCGTATCCCCGTCAACCTCGTTGTCCCGCTGGATCGATACCCGATAGATCAACGCCTTTATCTCCTGCGCGCTATTGTGCTCCTGCCGCGCCAGCGCATCAATCCGGTTAACCTCGGCCAATGCCGATTCGGGTAGCCCGGCACGATGTAACAAGGAATCCACTACCGTCCACTGCCGATCATAGTCAGTTGCTCCACGCTGCGCGCATACCGAGAAGATCGTCAGAACAAGGATTATGGTTCCAAACAGCGTTCTAAACCCCATAAGGAGAAATTTGACTAAAATTAATTCTTATTGTTAACCTGATGCACCAAAGAAATGATTTGCATAGGCTCGAGCCGTTTTAACACATCCATAACTCTCCCCCCTTAAACAGTTGCGCCCAACAACTATCCTATATACGAGCTCACTATTAAGCTCACAACAATTAAAACTAGATTTATGAAAACGAAATTTACCATAATGCTGACCGTCGGCCTCCTCTTCGCCGCTGTTGCTACCCAGGCCCAGACACCCTTCGCCGACCGCCGGGACATCCGGCATGACCGCATGGAGATCCGCCACGACCGTCGTGACCTCCGCTTCGACCGCCACGATCTGTATCGGGACCGCCGCGACCTTCGCTTCGACCGCTTCGGCCGCCGGTGCTTCTAACAATCACGCTCTACATACACATTGGCCATCAATGAAAAGGCCGTCCCTATAAACCGGGACGGCCTTACTATTTTTCAAGCGCGCCGCGAGCGCCTATTTCTTCTTCAACACTTTCGCCATCGTCGCCCCAATCTCCGCCGGCGTCTGAACCACTGTGATACCGCACTCCGCCATGATCTTCATTTTCGCCGCCGCCGTATCGTCCGCCCCGCCGATGATCGCACCCGCATGCCCCATCCGCCGGCCGGGAGGCGCCGTTTGTCCGGCAATAAAACCCACCACCGGCTTCCTGTTGTTCTCCTTTACCCATCTCGCCGCCTCCGCTTCCATACTGCCACCAATTTCACCTATCATCACGATACCCTCCGTACCCGGATCATTCATCAATAATTCCACTGCTTCCTTCGTCGGCGTACCGATGATCGGATCACCGCCAATCCCGACCGCCGTAGAGATTCCCAGCCCCGCCTTGACCACCTGATCCGCCGCCTCATAGGTCAAAGTTCCCGACTTGGATACGATGCCGATCTTCCCCGGCTTAAACACAAACCCCGGCATAATCCCCACCTTACATTCTCCCGGCGTGATCACTCCCGGACAATTCGGGCCGATCAGCCGAGTCGCCCGGCCCTGCAGAAACATCTTCGCCTTCACCATGTCCTGTACCGGAATGCCTTCCGTGATACAGATAACCAGCCCGATCCCGGCTTCGGCGGCTTCCATGATCGCATCCGCCGCAAAGGCCGGCGGAACGAAAATGATCGACACATTGGCGCCGGTCGCATGTACTGCATCCGTTACCGTATTGAATACCGGCCGTTCCAGGTGCGTAGATCCCCCCTTGCCCGGGGTAACACCACCCGCCACCTGGGTACCATATTCGATCATTTGCGAAGCGTGGAAACTTCCTTCCGTTCCTGTAAAGCCTTGTACAATGATTTTGGACTGCTTGTTAACTAAGATTGACATGACAATAGAAATTTATTTTAATAACTCATCCATGTTCCGGTTGTTATCTATCTTCCCCTTGACCTCCAGCGTCCGCATATCCTTTGCATCTTTCAAAAATTCCGACGCAAAAATAAAGTCATTTAGCAATTTATTTTTGCTAAAAATGATCTCCTTATTGCTGCCCTCCCATTCCTTGATCCCCTGATACATGTACATGATATGATCCCCGATCTCCATTACGCTGTTCATATCATGCGTATTCACAACCGTCGTAATATTGTACTCATAGGTGATCTCCTTGATCAGTTTGTCGATGAGAAGCGAAGTCTGCGGGTCCAGCCCTGAATTGGGCTCGTCGCAAAACAGGTATTTCGGATTCAGTACGATCGCCCGCGCGATCCCGACCCGTTTTTTCATCCCTCCCGAGATCTCTGCCGGGAATTTCTTATGCGCATCCACCAGGTTCACCCGCTCCAGCACCTCGTCCACGCGCTTCGCCTTCTCCGCCACCGTATTTTTCGTGAACATATCCAGCGGGAACATCACATTCTGTTCCACCGTCATGCTATCGAACAGCGCAGAGCCCTGGAACAACATCCCGATGCTTTGCCGCAGCGCTTTGCGGTGCTCCTCGTTCATCTCCGAGAAATTCTTCCCGTCATAGCAGATCTCGCCGCTGTCCGGCTCGAATAGGCCCACCAGGCATTTCATCAATACCGTTTTACCGCTCCCGCTGGTCCCGATGATCAGGTTGCACCTCCCGGTTTCAAACACCGAGCTGACGTCGTTGATCACCATCTTATCCCCAAATCCCTTCTTGATATTTTTGATCTCGATCATAATAATTTCCTCCCCCTATAACAACAAGGCCGACAAAAGGTAGTCCGAGAACAGCACCAGCACACAGCTCACCACCACCGACTTGGTACTGGCCCGCCCGATCTCCAGCGCGCCCCCCTGCACGTTATAACCATAATAAGCCGGAATACTCGCGATGATAAAAGCGAAAGTATAGCTCTTCGCCATCGCAAAGAAAACATTGTATGGCTTGAAAGCCTGATGTAAACCTTTGTCGAAAGTCGCCGCCGAAAGGATGCCGGTCAACGTCCCCGCCAGCCGGCCGCCCCAGATCCCGAGTACCGCCGAAATGACCACCAGCATCGGGATCATCATGATCGCCGCCAGCAGTTTGGGCATGATCAGGTAGGATTTGGTATTGATACCCATGATCTCCAGTGCATCAATCTGTTCACTGACCCGCATATTCCCCAGCTCGCTGGCGATCTTGCTACCCACCACACCCGCCAGCACGATACAGACCAGGGTGGGGGAGAACTCGAGGATGACCGTATCTCTGACGATCTGCGCGATCGTCGACAGGGGGATGATGGGACTGACCAACTGATATGCCGTCTGCAAAGTCGATACCGCCCCCATAAAGATGGAGATGATGGCGACAATTCCCAGCGAACCGATCCCGATCTCCGAACACTGATGCATGAATTCCTTCCAATACATCTTGCCGTTCTCCGGCTTGGAGAACATCCCTTTCAAGGTTAGCAGATAGAGACCAAATTCTGTTAGAAACTTCATTAATATGATTTATTAAGTCGGCAGCATCTCCATGCCCGACGCCCGTTGCGTCGCACCCCTGTACTGTGCCAATTCTATTCCCCATCCCCAATTCCCCTAATTTCTAATTATGGCGAATTCGCCACATTTAGCTTCTTTTCCAAAACACATACATCGCCGCTGGCGCGGCGTCCCGCGCGTTGGACGGCTTCGCCGTCCCCGGTCCATTCATGTCTGCTCCGCTAGCTCGGCGCTGCGCGCCTCGCTAGCTTCGCGAACCGCCCGCCGGGCGGTTCCTTCTCCACCAGGGCGCCTTCCGGGTCTCTTCATCGGAAGGCAGGTTTGTACACTTGATCTGCGCGTCGACGATGGCCACCAGCGCGACATTGTAAATATTCCTAACGGTGCTACCGAGCTGCAGGACATGTACCGGCTTCTTCAATCCCAGCAGGATCGGTCCGATCGCGTCGGCGCCCCCTACCTCCTTCAACAGGTTATAGGCAATATTGCCTGCTGCCAGGTTAGGGAAAACGAGCGTATTGACCTCCTGGTCCACCAGTTCGCTGAACGGATAGTTTTCCCGGATCAGCTCGTTGTTCAACGCCACGGCGGCCTGCATCTCCCCATCGACGATCAGCTCTGGATTCTTCCGCTTCACTATGGCCCGCGCCTCCGCTACCAGTCTTGCCTCTGGCGAGTCGCTGGTGCCGAAATTAGAATAGCTCAACATGGCCACCCGCGGGACCAGGTTGAAATGCTGGACTTCGCGTGCTACCAGAAGCGTGATTTCGGCCAGCTCCTCGGCCGTTGGATTGAAATTGACGGTCGTATCCGCCAGGAATAACGGCCCTTTTTTAGTGAGCATCAAGTACATCCCGGCAATTTTCCGGACACCGTCCTCCGTACCGATCGCCTGCAGCGCCGGCCGTATCGTGTCCGGATAGTTCTTGGTCAGCCCCGAGATCATCGCATCCGCCTCTCCCGTCTCCACCATCATACAGCCAAAATAGTTCCGGTCCCGCATGATCTTCTGCGCCTCGTATTTATTGAAACCCCTGCGCTGGCGTTTTTGAAAGAACAGCTCGCCGAACCGCTTGCGCTGCTCCTCATATTCATCGTTATAAGGATTGATCACCGGCATCCCTTCCAGCTCGATCTGGTTCGCCGCCGCCATATGCCTGATCTTCCGCTCGTCCCCCAGCAGCATCGGGAACGCGACGCCCTCATCATAAAGGAGCTGTGCCACCTTCAAAATTTTGACATTGTCTGCTTCGGCAAATACCAGTCGCTTGGGATTCATCCGCGCCTTGGCGCTCAGCACCCGCATCAACTGGTTGTCCAGACCCAGCCGCTTGTTCAGCTCGATACCATAGGCCTCCCAGTTGTCGATATTCGCCTGCGCCACCCCGCTCTCCATCGCGGCCTTCGCCACGGCCGGAGCGATCGTCGCCAGCAGCCGCGGGTCCAGCGGCTTTGGTATGATATAGGTAGGCCCGAACAGCATGTTCTTCTCGTTATAGGCCATATTCACGATATCCGGTACCGGCGTCCGGGTCAGGTCCGCCAGCGCTTTTACCGCTGCCAGCTTCATCGCCTCGTTGATCTGCGTAGCCCGCACATCCAGCGCACCCCGGAAAATAAAGGGGAACCCCAGCACATTGTTGACCTGGTTGGGATAGTCGCTTCGCCCCGTGGCCATAATGATGTCTTCACGCGCCGCCGTCGCCTGCTCGTAGCCGATCTCCGGATCGGGATTGGCCATCGCAAAGACGATCGGTCGCCGGGCCATGCTCTTCACCATCTCTGGCGTCACTACATTCCCTACGCTCAGCCCTACAAAGACATCTGCGTCCTTCATGGCCTTTTCGAGCGTCAAATCGCTTTTCTTGACCGCGAATTTCCGTTTATCCTCATCCAGATCGGTCCGCTCCTCAGAAAGGACCCCATCCTTATCGAACAGTATGAAGTTCTCCGGCTTGGCGCCAAGCGCCGTGTACAACTTCACACAAGCCATCGCCGCGGCCCCGGCACCGTTAACCACGAACCTAACCCGGTCGATCTTCTTTTTCTGAAGTTCGAGTGCATTCAGCAAGGCCGCACTACTGATAATCGCCGTCCCATGCTGGTCATCGTGCATGACCGGGATCTTCAGTTTTTGACGCAGCTCCCTTTCGATGTAGAAGCACTCCGGCGCCTTGATATCCTCCAGGTTGATACCCCCGAACGTAGGCTCCAGCGCCTTGACGATCTGCACGAACTTCTCCGGATCCTTCTCATTGATCTCGATATCAAAGACATCGATATCGGCAAAGATCTTGAACAAAACCCCCTTTCCTTCCATCACCGGCTTGCTGGCCTCCGGCCCGATATCCCCCAACCCCAACACCGCCGTTCCATTTGTGATCACCGCCACCAGGTTGCCTTTGGCCGTATATTTATAAACGTCCTCGACATTTTTGTAAATTTCCTTACAGGGTTCAGCCACTCCGGGGGAATAGGCCAGGGATAGATCCCTTTGAGTCTTCGCCTCTTTAGTCGGTACGACCTCGATCTTCCCGGGTCGTCCTTTTGAGTGATATTCAAGCGCCTGCTCTTTGCGGAGCTGTTTTTTTTGCATGTATTACCGCTATTAGTTGGCCTTTGGCCGGACGGATGGTCCTAAAACGCTGCAAAATACGAAATTGATGACAAACCCCCCCTACACGCCGTTGAACTCCACATGGCTCCCCAGCCATGCCATCATCCCGACCCCGATCTCGATCGCCGACTCATCAATATTAAAGGTAGGCGTATGCACGCCCGATGTGATCCCCTTTTCCGTATTCATTACCCCTAACCGATAGAAGCAACCCGGGATCTGCCGCGTATAATACCCGAAATCCTCCGCGCCCAATCGGACTTCTGTCTCCAATACATTCTCAACCCCGAGATATCGGGCCGCCTCCGCGCGCGCTACGGCATCGAGCGCCTCATTATTATAGACCATCGGATAGCCGACATCGATATGCAGATCGATTTCCGCGCCCATGCTTTGCACGAGGTCCGTAGCCAGGCGGCGGATCAGCTCATGCGCCAGGAACCGCCACTGCTCATCCATGGCCCTGAACGTCCCCATCAGCTTTACCTCACTAGGGATCACATTCGTCGTGTGTCCACCTTGCACCGAGGTGATTGACAGGACCGACGGCGACAACGGATTGCGATTTCGGCTGATGATCTGTTGTAATGCCACCACCAAATGCGAAGCGACCAGGATCGTATCGACTGTCTGGTGCGGGGCAGCGGCATGACCACCCTTGCCCCGGATCGTAATATAGATCTCATCCGCGCTGGCCATGACCATCCCGCTCCGGAAGCTTAGCTTGCCGACTGCGAGACCCGGATGAACATGAAGGCCAAAGATCGCCTGCGGCGCCGGGTCCTCCAGCACACCCTCCCTAATCATGATACTAGCGCCGCCCGGATTCCTTTCTTCCCCCGGCTGAAAGATCAGCTTTACCGTGCCTTCCCATTCATCCCGCAATTCTTGCAAAATGGTCGATGCCCCCAACAGGATCGTCGTATGTACGTCATGCCCGCAGGCATGCATCACTCCATCATTCTTTGATTGATAAGGAACTTTGTTCTCTTCCCGGATGGGCAGGGCATCCATATCCGCCCGCAGCGCGATTACCCGCTTGCCCGGGTTCCTGCCCTCGATTATTCCCACCACCCCCGTCTCCGCCATGACCCGGAATGGGATCCCGGCCGACGATAACTTTTCCCGGACAAAGGCTGAAGTCTTGAATTCCTGATAACTCAACTCCGGATGCGCATGCAGGTGATGCCGGATCGAAATAAAGTCGGGCGCATATTGCTTCGCGAGGTGCTGGATCTTCTCTTTCAACATATTCTTGATTAATTCGTCGTATCCGGTCTTGGCAGATCGGACAGTTTAAGCTCGATGACATCCGGAATCACATATAAACCCGCCGGGAAAAGCTTCGACAACTGTTTCATGGCGTCCTGTGCCTCATCCTGCGTCTTGAAATTGCCTACCCGCAGCTTATAGTTGGGCGACTGATACAATAAATAAGGTTTCCAGTCCGGGAATTGTTCATAGACCCGCGCCTTCGCCGCAAAAACTTTTCCCCGGTCCGGCGAATTGATCACCTGGATCCGATAACCCTGAACAAAACGGCGGCTCTCCCTCGTCGTCACCTCGTTGATCTCGATCTGCTTTTTCACCAGCTGATCGATCCGCGGATCTTTTTCCATTACCACCGGGTTCGTACTGTCCACCGATTGCATCGTCGTATCCTTTACCTGCGCCATCACGCGCGATCCGGCAAACAATAAGAACAGTAACACTAATTTATGCATACATCATTTTTAATAGTAGTCTGCCGCCCCGACCTCTTCATTTACAATTTTCACACTCGCACTGCAACCCAGCCGGTCCGCCCCCGCTGCGATCAATTCCCGCGCAAACACCGCATCCCGGATCCCGCCCGACGCCTTGATCCGCATCGTCGCCGGCAAATGCGCCCGCATCAACCGCACCGCCTCCACCGTCGCGCCCCTCTCCGCATACCCCGTGGACGTCTTGAGAAAGTCCACCCCCAGCGGAGCATACAGCTCACAACACCGGATAATCTCTTTCTCTGTCAATACCCCGCTCTCGATGATGACTTTTATCAGCAGGCCGGCATTATGCGCATGATCTGCCATTATGCGCATTTCCTCCTCCAAGTCCAACCAGTTCCCCTCCCTGACATCGCCCAGATTGATGACTACATCCAGCTCATCCGCACCGTCGGCGATCGCCCGCTCCACCTCTGCCAGCTTTGCCACCGCCGCCGAATAACCAAAAGGAAACCCGATCACCGTCGCCGTCCGCACCCGGGCCCGGCGCGCCAACGCCACGAAAGACGGCGGCACGCAAACCGCTGCAAATCCGTATTCCAACGCCTCTTTACATATTTTTTCGATTTCAATATGTGTAGCCGTTGGCTTTAATAGTGTGTGATCGATATAAGAGGCTAGCGTAATCACCGAGTCGACCTTGACAATTTACCGTTAATAAAAAATGTGCGGGAAATGCCCTGTCAAAATTAGGCCATTTATGTAAATTGGATCAATTTTCATCCTGACTAAACACTACTACATGAGAAATTCACTGCCGAGGGGCAGAACGCTTCCCCTTTTTCTACTACTGGTATGTCATTCTCTCTTCTCCGCCGCGCAATCTACTTTCCCCGTTAACGGGGTGGCTGATCCAAGAGAGCACTGTTATGCCTTCACCCACGCCACGATCGTAAAAGATGGCGCGACGACTTTGTCGGACGCTACCCTGGTCATCCGCGACGGCCTCATCGTCGGAGCTGGAACCGGTCTGGCGATCCCCGCAGATGCCGTAGTCATCGATTGCACCGGAAAATACATCTATCCTTCCTTTATCGATCTCTATACCGATTATGGGATGCCCGTCGCCGAAAGAGGCACCGGTCGGCCGGCGTTCGATTTCCGCGCACCGGCGCAGATGGAGTCCAATACCAAAGGCGCCTACAACTGGAACCAGGCCATCCATCCCGAAACGGATGCGTCGCACCTGTTCACTTCCGACGAAACCCGTGCCAAACCCCTCCGGGATATCGGCTTCGGCACCGTCCTTTCTCATGTCAAAGACGGTATCGCCCGCGGCACCGGCGTCGTCGTCACGTTGACGGACCTCAACACGAATTTCGCCATCGTCAAGCAAAAGGCTTCCGCCAACTATTCACTGAGCAAAGGCACGTCCACCCAGAGCTACCCCTCCTCCCTCATGGGTTCCATCGCCCTGCTGCGGCAGACCTACCTCGATGCACAATGGTATAAGACCCAGCCAAAATCCGAGGGGACCAACTTCAGCCTCCAGGCATTCAATGAGGAACAAACTCTCCCCCAGATCTTCGAAGGCGACGACAAATGGCAGGACCTCCATGGCGACCGCATCGGCGACGAGTTCGGAGTGCAGTATATAATAAAGGCGGGAGAGAACGAATACCAGCGCATCGCGGATATCGCCGCTACCAAAGCCAATTATATCGTTCCTGTCGACTACCCCCAGGCGATGGACGTGGAAGACCCCGACGCCGCCCGCTTCGTCTCCCTCGCGGATATGAAGCATTGGGAGCTCGCACCCACGAACCCAGGCGCCTTCGAAAAGGCCGGCATCAATTTCTGTCTCACCGCCTCGGACCTGCGCGACCTCAAACAGTTCCTGGCCAACGTCCGCAGAGCCTTTGACTATGGCCTAACCGAAGCGAAAGCCTTCGAAGCCCTGACGAGGACCCCGGCTACCCTGATCGGTGTCTATGATAAGGTCGGAAGCCTCGACGCGGGCAAACTCGCTAACTTCCTCATCACCACGGGCCCTGTCTTTGCCGAAAAGACCAATATCGTCGAGAACTGGGTCCAGGGCAAGAAATTCGGCGTCAAAGAAGACGCCTGGAGGGATATTCGCGGCCAGTACAACCTCTTGATCACCTCCGCCGACGGTACCTCGAAAACGCTCACGCTCGATGTCAAATCTTCCACTTCAGCCAATGTGATAAATAAAGATACGCTCACGGGCAAGTTCAATTTCGACGGCAAGCTGATCTCCCTTAGCTACGGAGGCCCCAACCCGGCTCCTCCGGCCAATGCAGCTCCAGGTGGAGCACCGGCCGCCGGAGGCGGCGGCGGCAGGCGCGGTGGCGGCGGCGGCGGCGGCCGACCAAGCGCAGCCACCCACCTCAGCGGGATTGTCAACGGCGAGATCTGGAATGGTAACGGCACCGACTCCGCTGGCAACCTCGTCATCTGGACAGCTACCTTCGCAAAGGCTGCCGGCCCCGATACCACCGGAACCGGTCGCAACAAAAGACCCGGACGCCTTGGCAAAGTCCTCTATCCGTTCGATGGCTATGGCTGGGATAGCCTCCCTGTCCAACATGACCTGCTGATCAAAAACGCCATCGTCTGGACCAACGAGAAAGAAGGCCGGCTGCCCAATACCGATGTATTTGTTCACAACGGGAAGATCGCAAAGATCGGTAAGAACCTCTCCGCGGACGGCGCCCAGGTCATCGACGGCACCGGCAAATATCTGGCCCCCGGTATCATCGACGAGCATTCCCATATCGCCGCTTTCTCCATCAACGAAGGCGCACATTCGGTGACGAGTGAAGTGCGCATCGCCGACAACCTCAACCCGGAAGACATCAGCATCTACCGCATCCTCGCCGGTGGCGAAACCTCCGCACATATCCTCCACGGCTCCGCCAATACCATTGGCGGCCAGACCCAGCTGATCAAACTCCGCTGGGGCCAAACCGACACCGCCCTCAAATTCAGGAACTGGGACCCCTTTATCAAGTTCGCCCTTGGTGAGAACGTCAAACGCACCACCTCTACCAATAATAACCGTTTCCCCGATACCCGAATGGGCGTGGAGGAAGTGCTGATGGACGCTTTTACCCGCGCCCGTGATTACGAGCGTCAACGCAAGGCCGCGCCAAACGCAACCCGCCGCGACCTCCAGCTGGATGCTCTCGTCGAGATCCTGGAACACAAACGGTTTATCACCTGCCACTCCTACGTACAAAGCGAGATCACCGCCCTCATCCGAGTCGCCGACAAGTTCGGCTTTAAGGTCAACACCTTTACGCATATCCTCGAAGGCTATAAGGTCGCCGACAAGATGAAAGTCCAGGGCTGTAATGCCTCTACCTTCTCCGATTGGTGGGCCTATAAGATCGAAGTGACCGATGCCATCGCCTACAATGCGACGATCATGCAACGCGTGGGCCTCAACGTGTGTATCAACTCCGACGACGCTGAGCAAGCGAGACACCTCAACCAGGAAGCGGCCAAGAGCGTCAAATATGGCGGTATGTCCGAAGAAGACGCCTTTAAAATGGTCACGTTAAACCCCGCCATCGCTCTACACGTGGCCGATAGGGTAGGGAGTATCAAGGAAGGCAAGGACGCCGACCTCGTCCTGTGGAGCGATAACCCCCTCAGCATCTATGCCCGCGCCGAGAAGACGATCGTCGATGGGATCATCTACTACGATATCGACCGGGATCTGCAGTTGCGGAAATATATCGCCAGCGAACGCAACCGCCTTATCCAGAAAATGATCGCCGAGAAACGGACCGGCGCGCCCACGGCCCCCGCCACGCCCAGCTACCGCATCGAGCTCAGCTGCGGCGACCATGCCCATCATGACGGCCTCCTGACCATCGACGTAGGCGGAGACGACGGAGACGACGGCAGCCAATCCACCGACACAAAAACAAACGCCAACAACTAAACTGATTTCAATGAAACGACTCCATATTCTCGCATTATCCTTGCTGACCTTCACCCTCGCCCGGGCGCAAGACGATGTTTATCCGGCGAAACCCTATATGGGCAAGCTCTTCATTACCGGCGGCACCATCCACATCGGTAACGGCCAGGTCATCGAGCACGGCTCCATCGAAATCGATAACGGCAAGATCGTCAAGGTGGGCGCCGACATCACCCCCGGCGGAAGCGACGCCAAGATCATCGACGCAAAAGGCAAGCAGATCTATCCCGGTCTGATCCTTCCGGTCACCGACCTTGGATTGAAGGAGATCGCCAGCGGCGCGCGCGGTTCCGACGACCTCCGCGAGCTGGGTGACCTCAACCCGAGCCTCCGCTCCATCGTAGCCTACAATACCGATTCGAAGATCATCAATACCCTCAAGGCCAATGGCATCCTGCTGGCCGGTGTCACCCCACAGGGTGGTACGATCAGCGGCTCCTCCACTGTCGTCCAGCTGGACGCCTGGAACTGGGAAGACGCGGCCTACAAAATGGACAATGGCATCCACCTCAACCTCCCCACCTTCCTGTCCCGCCCCCGCCGTTTTGGTGGCGGTGGTGGCCGCCCGGGCGCCAACCAGCCCCAGACCGATCCCACCAAAGAAGCCCTTGACAAGATCGAAGAGATCAAAGCCTTCTTCCGGGAAGCAAAGGCCTACGCCGCAGAGCCCACCCACAAGGAGGCGAACCTTAAATTTGAAGCCGTCAAAGGTCTCTTTACGAAGCAGCAGAAGCTCTTCGTCCACGGCGACCAGGTCAAGCAAATGCTCATCGCCATCGACTTCGAAAAAGAGTTTGGCTTCGACGTGACCATCGTTGGCGGCAGTGAATGCTGGCTTATCGCCGACCTGCTCAAACAAAACAACATCTCCGTGATCCTCCAACAGATGCACAACCTCCCGACGACGGAAGACGATGACATCGACCAACCCTTCAAGACCCCGGCCGTCCTCCAAAAAGCCGGTGTCCTCTATTGCATCAATGACGAGCACGAAGAAACCCGCTATCGCAACCTGATGTTCAATGCAGGCGTCGCCGCTGCGAATGGTTTGACAAAGGAACAGGCGCTCCAGGCGATCACCCTCAACACCGCGAAGATCCTCGGCATCGACGATCGCACCGGCTCCCTTGAAGCAGGCAAGGACGCCAATATCGTGATCAGCGCCGGTGACATTCTCGACATGCGCACGAGTATCATCGAACATGCCTTCATCCAGGGCCGTGAGGTCAACCTGGACAACAAGCAAACCCAACTCTATCACCGCTACATGGCCAAATACGGTCTTCAGGAGGCGCCGATACCCTGACCGTTGCGAACAATCCAATAATCTCCGGGTCGATGCCCCGCCATTGTTAAGATGAGCGGGGCTTTTTTAATAATATCCAATTAATATCGGGCCCCTACCTTTGACCCTATGAGAGCCCTCCTTTCCTTCCTGGTCATCCTCTGGTCCGTGCGGCTTGTCGCACAAACAACCGGCATTCCCGCGCGGACCCTCCTTCCAAACGGCTGGTCCCTTACCCCCGCCGGCCACTCGATACCGCTATCCTCCGACCTTCCCCTGAACATGGTCTTTAGCCCAGACGGCACTCATCTCGCTGTCACCAATAATGGCAACGGGCGCCAGACCATTGACCTCATTAACCTGAAACGACAGCGGCTCGTAGCCAGCATCACCATAAAGAAAGCCTGGCTCGGCCTGGCCTTCGCCAAGCAACACCCCTACCTCTACGTCTCCGGCGGCAACGACGATATCATCATCCGCTACCAACTCTCCCGCGAGACCCTGATCAATAAGGACACGATCACCCTCGGCCGCCCCTGGCCAAAGGACAAGATCAGCCCCACCGGCCTGGCGCTCGATGAGGCGCACGACCGGCTCTATGTCGTCACGAAAGAAAACAACACGCTCTATATCTGCGACACAAAGTCCATGTCGGTCATGACCAAAGTCCCGCTCGGCGCCGAAGCCTATACCTGCCTGCTGAACCCGAATCGTCGCGAACTCTATATCTCCGCCTGGGGCGGCCGTAAGATCTGGATCTTCGACACGGAGCAGAACTCCCTCAAAGACTCTGTCAACACCGATGACCACCCCAACGACATGGCCATCAGCAAAAACGGCCGCTGGCTTTATATTGCCAACGCGAACTCAAACACGGTCTCCGTCATGGATGCGCCCGCGAGACGTGTCGTTGAGACACTGCATACCGCCCTTTCGCCCGACGCACCGATCGGTTCCACCACCAACAGCGTATGCCTCGCGCCGGACGGCAAGATCCTCTATATCGCTAACGCTGATAACAACTATCTCGCCGCATTCGATGTTTCCGATCCCGGCCACAGCCGTTCCCTGGGGTTTATCCCCGTCGGCTGGTATCCCACCTGCGTCCGGACTCATGGCAAAAAGATCTTCGTGACCAACGGGAAAGGGCTTTCGTCCCTGCCCAATCCGCTGGAGCCCCAGCCCGGCCAGCGTCACAACAAGAATGCCTACAAGAAGAGCGGCGAGGTTCTTGACCAGTATGTCGGTAGCATGCTGAAGGGCACCCTTTCGGTGATCGATGCACCATCTCCAGAAATGCTGCAGACCTACAGCGCACAGGTGTACGCCAATACTCCTTTCTCAGCGGAACGCGATCGGGAAGCGCCGGGCATTCCTGGTAATCCTATCCCCCGCAAAGCCGGCGAGACCTCGCCGATCAAATATGTATTCTATGTGCTGAAAGAGAATCGGACCTATGACCAGATCCTCGGCGACCTGCCACAGGGCAACGGCGATACCAGCCTTTGCCTGTTTGGAAGCCGGGTCACACCCAACGCGCACGCGCTCGTCAATGCCTTTGTCTTGCTGGATAATTTTTATGTCGACGCGGAAGTCAGCGCCGATGGTCATAACTGGTCGATGGCCGGCTACGCCACCGACTTTACGGAAAAAACCTGGCCCAGCAACTACAGCGGCCGCGGAGGCAACTATGACTTTGACGGCCACCGCCCAATTGCGAACCCCACAAACGGGTTTATCTGGAACTATTGCCAGCGTGCCGGCGTCTCCTTTCGAAATTATGGCGAATTGGAAGACAATGGTCCTCCGACCCTCGACATCCTCAAAGACCCCGACCACTACTGCCGCGCCTATATCGGCTGGAACCTCGATACCCAGGATGTCCGGCGGGAACAGATCTTCGAACACGATTTTGATTCCCTCGTGAAGATTAATGCCGTCCCACATTTCAGTACCATCTATCTCCCGAATGACCACACCAGCGGCCTCACGAAGGGCAATTATACACCCATCGCCATGATCGCCGACAATGACCTCGCTCTTGGCCGTCTGGTCGAGCACATCTCCCACAGCCCCATCTGGCTCCAGTCGGCCATCTTCGTGCTGGAAGACGACGCCCAGGATGGGCCCGACCATGTCGATGCCCATCGATCTCCCACCTATATCATCAGTCCCTATATCAAACATGCCACCGTCGACCATACCATGTACTCCACCACGTCCATCCTCCGGACGATGGAGCTGATCCTTGGCCTGCCGCCGATGAGCCAGTACGATGCCGCCGCTACGCCGCTGTTCAATAGCTTCACGCCCACACCGGACAGCAGCGCATACAAAGCAGTCCCCGCGGGCATCGACATTGACCTACGTAATACAGCGATGTCTCCTTCCGCTATCCTGTCCTCCCGTTTCGACCTCTCCCGCGCGGACGCCGTGCCCGACGCACTGCTCAACCAGGTGCTTTGGAAAGCGGTGAAAGGTGAGAACAGTACCGTCCCGGCGCCGCGCCGCAGCGCGTTTGTAAAATTCACCACGGAGAAGATTGATAAAGATTGACTAGGCGGACCATTTATCGAAACTTTCCCTGACTATCCGTCGGACCTCGGCGATCTCTCGCAGGATCGCGTCGCCATTGTTGTCCCGGGCATGCTCCGCCAGGTGGTCCAGCCGGTTCTTGATACCGGTCATCGCGGCCAGCAGATCATCCTGGGACTGATTGCGGACCTTTACGGTAACCGGCTTTTTGGTGAGGACTTTTTTGACATACTCTGTCAGACTGCGACAAGTGGAGGTTTTGGAAAGTTGATAGACTTCTTCCAATTCTTCGGAAGACAGCCGTACGGAAAGGAAACGCTTAGGCGTAGCATTGACTTTCATCTGGACGAGGGTTTGATATTAAAGGTTTTGATTAACGGGAGTGAAGTTAGTGGAGGAAAAAATCGGCTCAAAGTCAAAATGCCCGGAAACGACAATTTTAGGATTCCTTTAAAGAATTTGCAAGCCTATTTATAACCTGAATTGCCCTTTTCACAATCCGAACTACCCAATTACCCTTCGGGGCAGAGGCCGTTTAATCCGCCCGCTGCCCTCCTTTTCCCATTCGTCATATTTTAATGCCCCCAACTTCCCCGCTTGCCTTAATTTCAGCCGCTATTCTTATCACCGGTCGGCAGCCCTTCTGCGTCAGACCATTACAATAAAAAAAAGCATTTCAATTTTATGAGAAAATTTCTGACTGTCCTCCTATTGGTGACCGGGCTCTCGGCAGCAGTCGCCCAACAACGACCCGGCAACCCCAACCCAACCGGCGGCACCCCTCCAACCACTCCCGGCCAGCGAGGCGGTACGGGAAGCGGCGCCCCGCAACCTCCCAAACCTTACCACGAGGTCATTACCGACAAGGCTATCAGCCATCCCGGCCTCTTTACCGTCCATAAGGTCGAGGATAAATGGTATTTCGAGATCCCCGATTCCATTTTCGGGCGCGACATCCTCGTCAACACGCGGTATGACAGAACCTCCGCCGGCGGCAACTATGGCGGCGAACAGGTCAACGTCCAGACCATCCGTTGGGAAAAAGGCCCCACGCACACCGTCTTCCTGAACGTGCTGACCATCGTCAGCGTGGCTACCGACTCCACGCAGCCCATCGCCCAGGCGGTGAGGAATTCGAATATGAGCCCCATCGCGGCCGAGTTCGATGTTAAAGCCTATGGCAAAAGTGCCGACTCGACATCGGGTACCGTAGTGATCGATGTCACTGACTTTTTCAAAGGCGACAACCAGGTGGTCAGTCTGACCCCGGGCATCAAACGCCGCTTTAACCTCGCCGTGCTCGCGGCCGACCGGTCTTACATCGAAAGCATCCATACCTTTCCCATCAACACGGAGATCCGGACCGTGAAGACCTATACCGCTTCGCCGGCACCCGCCGGACCGGCTGCCGGCGGCCGCGCGCCGTTTGGCTCGCTGCCCGCCGAGGATGCAGCCGGAGCAGTAACCGTGGAATTGAACAACTCCTTCCTGCTCCTCCCAAAAACGCCGATGGCCAAACGCGCCTTTGATCCCCGCGTAGGCTTTTTCACCAGCGAATACACGGTCTATGGCGACGACCAGCAACGCATCTACAGCGACGAATTCATCCACCACTGGCGGCTCGAACCAAAAGATGAGGACCTCGATAGATACAAACGCGGCGAGCTTGTCGAGCCAAAGAAACAGCTCGTCTACTATATCGACCCGGCAACCCCCAAGAAATGGCGGCCTTACCTGATCGCCGGTATCAATGACTGGAACGCCGCCTTTGAAAAAGCGGGGTTCAAGAACGCCATTGTCGGCAAGGAATGGCCGGAGAACGATAAGACCATGAGCCTCGAAGACGCCAGGTTCTCCGTCATCCGTTACTTTGCCAGCGATATCGAGAACGCTTACGGCCCCAATGTGGCCGACCCCCGGAGCGGCGAGATCCTCGAATCACATATCGGCTGGTATCACAATGTGATGAAGCTCGTACACGACTGGTATATGATCCAGACAGCGGCCGTCGATCCCCGCGCCCGCAGAATGAAGTTTGACGACGAGCTGATGGGCGACCTCATCCGATTCGTATCTTCTCACGAAGTCGGACATACGCTGGGTTTGCGCCATAATATGGGCAGCAGCAGCAAGACGCCCGTCGAGAAATTAAGGGACAAGGCCTGGGTTGAAGCAAACGGCCACACCGCCTCCATCATGGACTATGCCCGGTTTAACTACGTTGCCCAGCCCGAGGACAATATCTCTCCGAAGGGGCTCTATCCCCGGATCGGCGACTATGACAAATGGGCGATCGAATGGGGCTATAAGTACGACCCGGACGCAAAAGACGAAGAAGAAGATAAGAAGGTCATGAACAAACTGGCCATCGACAGCCTGAAGAATCCACGCCTGTGGTTCGGCGGGGAAGGTCAGAACTTCGACCCCCGCGCCCAGACGGAAGACCTTGGCGACAACGCCATGAAGGCAAGCGAATACGGGATCAGGAACCTGAAGCGTATCCTGCTCAACCTTCCCGAATGGTCCCGCGAGGAGGCCGATCAATACGAGAACCTCGACGAAGAATATGGTAACCTTGTCGACGAGTTCAACCGATGGATGGGTCATGTCACTAAAAATGTCGGCGGAGTACAGGAGACCTTCAAGAGCGTCGAACAACCCGGAGACGTTTATGAGCCGACACCAAAAGCTACTCAAAAAGAAGCAGTGGATTTCCTCAACAAGCAGCTCTTCGCTACACCGACCTGGCTGCTCAACAAAGAGGTCCTGAACAAATTCGCTAACCCCGGTACGGAAGAGACCGTAAGCCGGGTGCAGGCCAATGTACTGCGGAGCCTTTTGTCCGCAGGGCGCCTGTATCGCCTGACCGTTTGCACGGGCCGCTATGGTGCCGCCGCCTATAGCGTTGACGATCTCCTCACGGAGGCGAAGAAGGGCGTGTGGAGCGAACTGGCAGCAGGCGCGCCCATCGATATCTACCGCCGTAACCTCCAGAAAGCCTATATCGAAGCGCTGGACAACCTCGTTAACCCCGCCGCGTCGATGGCGCCCCCCGCCGGATTGCCCAGGGGCCTGATCATCTTTACCGGCGATATCAAGAACACCGACATTCCATCGATCGTAAGGGCGCAACTCGTGGAATTGAGGACCGAGATCACCGCAGCCATTCCAAAAGAGACGGATAAGGTCAGCAAATACCATTTGCAGGATGTGCTCGAAAGGATCAAACAAGCGCTCAATCCGAAAGAAAATAATAAATAAGAGTCGCCACACCACACCGGCCGCCTCGGGAGCTTTCCCAGGGCGGCTTTTTTTATCCCGGCGCTCGCCCAGACCCCTTTATGCGCTCACGTTAACAATACAGGCGGCCAAAATCAAGTTAACGAGCTTGTTTTAATAAGGTTTTAATGTAATTTTAATCCGGTTTTTGAGTGGCAGGCGGCACATCATTAACCATCAATTGATTATGAAATACCCAGGACAATCCGATAAAGAAGTATTTTTTAGGACCTGTGCTATTGCCATCCTGATCGCGTCCCTGATCCTGGCGGGAAGAAATACCTCGGCGAACAACGAGAAGACCCCCAAATCCCCCGTTCATAGTACTAAAGACCATAACCTTCAGACCGGCAACGCCTGAGGCGATTGGCCTTGGCCCGCTTTTTTAATAGTGAATTCCTAAAACCATGTTTATGGCAAAGTATTCTAAGAAGGCCGGGGAGAAGGTCGAAGAAGTAATGAAGGAAAAGAACGCAGGCACGCTGAAAAGCGGCCGCAGCGGAAAGCCGGTGACCAGCCGCAAACAAGCAATTGCCATCGGGCTCTCCGAGGCCCGGAAGGAAGGCGATAAAGTCCCAAAGAAAAAAGGCTAGACTACAGGCGGGCCTTAGCGCCCGCCTTAACTCAATTCAGTACGTGGTCGATCGACTCCTGCAACTGCGACTGGGTGAACGGCTTGCTGATAAAGCGATCCGCACCGGTAGCCAGCACCGCATCTTCGGCAATTCCGTCCACACCCGTGATCATGATGATCTTGACCTCCGGATATTCCTGCTTGAGATAGCCGATAAAATCGATCCCCAGCCCATCCGGCAACCGGTTGTCCAGGAGCACCAGCGTCGGCTGCTCCCGATGGATGAATTCTTTGGCGTCCCTTAGGTTATGTACATGGTCGACGACTGTCTTCCTGCTTACCAGCAGCAATTCGAGCAGCAGACAAATATCACCTTCGTCCTCTACAACGAGGATCCTGGTCGGTTCTTTCTTCGTACCCATTGACGACGGATTTTATTTGGTAAATAATAGGTTTTCTTTAGGTTTACAATTCCTATGCCAGTACAGGATGGTTCCCAACAGGTCCTCATTTGCGGCGCGGGCCCCACGGGCCTCGTGCTTGCCATCTGGTTGGCCAAACGCCGGCTGCCCTTTCGCATCATCGATAAAGCACCTCGTGCCGGTACCGCATCGCGGGCCCTCGTCATGCAGGCCCGGACCCTCGAATTCTATCGTATGCTGGGCATTGACCAAATAATCGTTCCTCATACCCGGAAGGTCGACCAGCTCCGACTCTGGGTCAAACAACGACAGGCCGGTACCGTCTTCTTCGGCCGCGAGGCGATAGACATCAGCCCCTTCCCCTATTTCTATGTCTACCCGCAAGACGAACACGAAGCGCTCCTGGAATCGGTACTGGGAAAACTTGGGATCCGGGTGCAACGCAATACGGAGTTGTTGGACTTTGAAGAGACAGCTGAGGGCATTCGGGCTCGCCTGAAACTCCCTAGCGGTGGCATGGAGACGGTCTCCTGCTCCCATTTGGCCGGCTGCGACGGGAGCCGCTCGAAAGTGCGCGAAACGCTTGGCGCCGATTTTCCCGGCGGCACCTATGATCCCATCTACTATGTCGCCGATATCATCGCATCCGGCCCTGTGGTTAATAACGACCTCAATCTCGCCCTCGATGATGCCGACTTTCTGGCTGTCTTCCCGATGCGCGGCGAAGGCCGGGTGCGGCTCGTCGGCACCGTAGCAGACAATCACCCGACACAGGACACCCTCCAATGGGACGACGTCAGCCAGGACATCCTCGGCCGCCTCCGCATCGAAGCAAAGACCGTCAATTGGTTCAGCACTTATCGGGTCCACCATCGGGTCGCTTCCTTTTTTCGAAAAGGCCGCGCCTTTCTTTGCGGGGACGCCGCCCATGTTCACAGCCCCGTCGGCGGTCAGGGAATGAATACCGGGATCGGCGACGCCATCAACCTGGCATGGAAACTGGACGCTGTATGCCAGCGCGGCGCCCCGGCAAATTTGTTGGAAACTTATGAACAGGAAAGAAGGCCGTTTGCCCTAAGCCTCGTCAATACGACCGACAGGGTCTTTACGCTCATCAACCGGCGAAGCCGGCTCGCGACAACGATCCGGACGCGCCTGGTGCCGGCGATCCTGCCCCGGCTGTTCAGGTTGGCGGCCATTCGCCGCGCCGCCTTCCGCCTCGTCTCCCAGACCCGCATCCACTATCGCTCCAGCGGTCTAAGCACCGGCGCCGTGGGCAGCCTTCATGGCGGGGACCGCCTCCCCTGGCTCGAGCGGCAGGATAACTATGCGCCGCTCAGCAGTCTCGATTGGCAGGTTCATTGTTATGGGCCTACGCCAGTCGTCGTCGCCGACTGGTGTGGACAAAGCCATATCCCACTCGTTGCTTTCGCCCCCTCCGATCGCATCCCGGCTAGCACCGTCTGCCTCATCCGTCCCGACGGCCATATCGGCTGGATCGGCCGGTCCGACTATGGAAATGGGCTGAATCGCTACGCGGCGACGTGGCGTCTCGTTAACATTAAATATCTTCAAGATGGAGAACAATAAGCAACTTATCATACGGTTTGTAGAGGAATTATGGAATCAAAGAAAGCTTGAAACCGCTGATGAAATCTTCGATAAGGATTGTCAAACTTTCCAACTTCTGTCCGGAGCGCCTGCCACAGCTGCTCCGCGAGGCCCGGAGATCATCAAAGAACATATTTCCGATTGGTTGTCCGGCTTTCCTGATCTTACCTTCACTATTGAGCAAATGATTGCTGAAGGAGATCGGGTGTCGACACTGCTATCGATGGACGGAACGCATACGGGGCCGTGGCTCGGAATCCCGCCCGATGGAAAACGCATAAATATCCGCTTGACGACCATTCACCGGATTAGTAATGGTAAAATAGTGGAAGATTGGGTAATTGTTGAATCGCTCGGTCTCTTCCAGCAACTGGGCGTCGTGCCGGCCACAAGCGAACTACTTCAAGCATTCCGAGAGAGAGGTGAATAAAAGAAATCCGACTTACCGGAGTTTTACCCAATCCTGTTTAAGTCCCTTTTCCTGTAAATAGGCGTAAAGTTCCTCCCCGTCCTTTCCGCCAACTTTTGCATGATGCAATAAAGTAAATCCATGCGGCCCCTTCGCATTGATCAAACTTGGATAGGCTTCTAAAACCGGTTTGACGAGATCCGTCCTTCCGAGCATGGTTAACACATAAAGCGTTACCCGGGATCCTGCCTCGATCAGATACATAGCGATCTCCTTACTGCCAACATGACCAGCTCCCTCGATAGCTGCTTCGTAGTCGCCATTACCCCAATCAAACTTGGTAAAAATTAGATTCGGAGTATCCTTAAGCATTGCCTGAACCTTGTGAAAATCGCCGTGGCCTGCAATGACAAATTCCTTGACAAGATCAAGGGACAGTGGGGGGACATCCTGTATTGGTTTGGGTTGGGCAGGCTGCACGGTTTGACCGAATAACCCGCTACTCAGGGCAACCAGGCTCGTAGTTCCCACGGCTACATGTCCCAGAAACTTCTTTCTGTTCATATTTTTTTACGAAATTAGGTATAAGGCTGTTGAGGAAAAACAGGATTACTTGACAAGCATCGATTTCTTGGCAGGATGGAAGAAAAGGATTTCACCAAGGGAAACGCATCGCTTACAATGGACTATCGTTTAAGGAAATTCTCCGAAATCACCCCCTTCTGAAAATCGCTTTTAAAATTCTTACTGAGGGGAATCCTGACCTGATTGATATAAACCTCGCTCCGCGTAATCTGGGTGACATGCGCCTTGGAAACGATGAAAGACTTGTGAACCTTGACGAATTGATCGGCTGGTAATTGGTTCTCCATACCCTTTAACGTACGGTAGGTGAGGAGCCTCCTGGTGGGTGTGTGAACGACCACATAGTTATTTGCTGCTTCGACATATAGTATGTCAGCCAGGTGGATTTTCTCCATCATACCATTGCATTTCAAATAAACGAAGGCGGACCGCCCTGGTTTTGACGGCTCGTTATTTCGATAATTATACAATTCAAGGGCCTTGTCACAAGCGACCTTTAAACGTTCCGCCGATATAGGTTTTAGCAAATAATCCACTACACCAAGCTCAAAACCCATCAATGCGAACTGCGGGTAGGCCGTTGTCAATATAACCAGCGGTTTGACTTTAATCAATTTCAGAAAGTCGAGCCCATTAAGCCCACGCATCTCTATATCTAGAAAGATCAACCCCGGCGAAAACTTCTGGATGATTTCCAGGGCTTCAAATACATTCCCGGCCGCGCCGGCAATCTCAAGGAAGTTGATTTCTCGGATATCTTCAGCAAGCCCGTTTCGTGCGGCCGGCTCGTCGTCAATAATGATGCATTTTATTTTACAGGACATTCAACTGTAATTTTACCTTAAACAGACATTCCTCGCTGTCAATTTGCAAATTATGCTTTTGAGGGTAGATTATCGCGAGCCTTTTTGTGATATTAGTAAGGCCGATCCCCTTTTCATTCTTGTCCCTTTGTTTTTTGGCGCTATTTTCCGCATAAATCCAAAACAAGTGACCGTCCAGGCCGCACTCGATAAGGATATAACTATTTTGCTCCGAAACGGAGACGTGTTTAAAACAGTTTTCTACCAGTGGAACAAGTAAATACGGGGAGATCTGAAAACCTTTAACTTCAGTAAATCCCCTGCAAATGATCTTAACCCCCCCGTTTAGTCGTTGAGCTTGAACTTCAATATAGTTTTTAAGAAATTCCAGTTCGTTTTCAACTAAAACGGTGGGCATATTACATTCATACAGTTGATAGCGTAGCAAAGACGAAAACTGTTCAAGAATCTTCCTTGCCGTCAAATTTGATTTGTCGATCTTGTAATAAACAGTGTTTAGTGCGTTAAATAAAAAATGCGGATTGATCTGATGTTTCAGCATCATCAGTTCCGAAAATATCTTTTGTTTTTCAAGCGTTTCCACCCTCTTTTCGACAGCTATCCTGTCAAATACAAGCCGGATAGCGCATCCCGCAAGGGAAATAAAGGTGATCAGAAAGTAAGAGCCGAAAATCAGATCGGACCAGAACCAATAAAAAAAGTGTTCCTGGTATTTGGCAATATTTCTCCGGTAAGCAAAGACGGAGCTGCCCATCAATTTTAATTGGGAAAGCACAATTATGGAACCGGCAATCAGCACCATCGATCCGGTTAACAAAATAAAATGCCCATACTTTTTCTTATAAACATAACGGGGCAAAAGGTACTCAACGCTGATATAAAGGCATAGTAATGAAACGGTTACATCAATAGCGGTGGATGAAACAGCTTGTTTAAGGTCCGGTATACCCCCGAGCTTAAATAAGAACCATAAAATATAGAAGCCCGTGGCGAAACCCAGGTAATAGACTTTTTTCTGGTAGATCCGCATTCAATTGAATTATGGTCAAAGATATTATACGCAGTGTAGACGAGAGCCCAATTTATTCAAGAGGTATTATTTTCTGGGTATAAATTGGGGTAAAAATTGCCGCATAACCGCCTTATTCCGTTAATTTTAGTAAAAGGAACGATGCTTATACCCTTTCGCTGCCTTCGAACGGCGATAAGGCCGGAGATTCTGCTCTGTTTGTCAATGGCAGCGGCATGTATGCAAAATGCGAACACGCTGAAGAACGCCTCGACTCTCAGCGAGCTCAAGCGATTGGCAGATCAAAAGGATTACTTTAAGCTGGCAGCTTTTTTCGAAACGAATAAGAGCGGCTTGAATGACGAATACAGGTTATACTTCAGCGCAATTATTGATAATAAATTTAATAGAAATGAAGATTGTATAGCCCATGTTGATTCTGTGGTCAACCAATATCCGGGTAAACTACCGGGGAAGGAAATGGCCGTTTTATACCGCTCGGAGAGTGATAGTTATTTCAAAGCATCTCGCTACAGAGATGCGCTCATGGCAGATAGTAACATCCTATTACATTTCAAAAGTTCCATAACAAAGGATGAAACCGAGGATATCGGAAATGATCTAAAAAGACTCGATGCACTGAGAAATACTCCGCCACAGCAGGCCGAAATCGGAAAACCGCTGCCTATAACATGGAAAAGAGATCGGATTGGGCTAATTGAAATACCCTTTCAAATTCACGGCCATTCGTTTGATGCCATTTTCGATACCCGCGCAAATATTTCTTCCATCTCGGAAACATTTGCCAAACAGCTAGGCTTGCGCATGTTAAAAGCGTCCTATAATGAATCCGCCGGGATCACCGGTATAACGTTCAAAACTTCGATCGGCATCGCCGACAGCCTCATGCTGGGAAACGTTTTGCTCAAAAATATAGTGTTTCAGGTAATGCCGGACTCCGTACTTTATATCGCGGCGATAAGATTCCGGTTGAACATCATCATCGGCTTACCGGTTATCGTGCAATGCCGGGAAATCCGGTTTTTTCGTGCCGGGAAGATGATCATTCCCGAAAACCCCTCCAAAGAAGACCTTCACAATTTGGCGCTCGACGACCTGGATCCGGTAATCCTGCTGACAACCGGTACCGATTCCCTCTCCTTTCATTTCGATTCAGGAGCGACCACCTCTGATTTTTATGTCACTTTTTATGAAAAGTATCGAAAGGAGATAGAGGGAAAAGCAACCAAAAGAACGATGGAATTCGGTGGCGCCGGGGGGTCTCAAAAAAAGGACGTTTATGTTTTGCGAAACTTTCACGCTGATCTGGCCGGTACGCCCGTCATCCTGGATAGCGTGACGGTTCTCACTAAGAAAATCTATCCGGGAGAACGGTTTTATGGAAATTTGGGCCAAGACTTTATGGCGAACTTCAGTGAGTTGATTCTTAATTTTAGATATATGTACATTAAAGGCGTCGGTAATGAAAAAAACGGAATGGTTAAAAAGGTCTTTTCCGGCAATTGAAGACAATGGGATATTGCCTTCGATTATTGAACGCCTCAGCGGGACCCCGGCCCGTATTGACGAAATGGTGGGCCGAGTCAGCCCCGATCTATCGGTATTAAGGCCTGATAATAAGTGGTCCATCAAGGAACAAATCGGACACCTATCCGACCTTGAGCCATTATGGTTGGGCAGACTTGAAGATATCTTAGCCGGATTGCCCGAACTACGAGCCGCAGATCTAACTAATCAAAAAACAAATACGGCAAATCACAATGCAACTGAAACAAAGGTGCTATTGCAAAATTTTAGAAACCAAAGGCAACTATTTGTGGAGAGGCTTATAAATTTGGACGATAAACAATTATTGAATGTTTCTCTGCATCCCCGATTAAAGACACCTATGCGGATTGTCGATTTAGCCGATTTTGTTGCAGAACATGACGACCATCACCTCGCAAGTGTCAGAGAAATATTACTTTTATAAGCAGGTGCCCGCTATAAGAAAATAAAAGAGCCCGGCTGACGCCGGGCTCCGCATTTGTCGAAAACTAAGCTTACGCCGTCATTTCCTGCGCGGCCTCCCTATTGATCCCACTTTCAGCCAGCTGCGTGAGCTTCTGATCGGCGGCCTTTTCCTCCTTCAGGGTCTCCAGAAAGAGGTTGGCTACTTCCGGCTCACCCAAGTCCTTGGCCAGTTGGATCAATCCGCCATACGTGGCGATCTCATAGTGCTCGGCCTTCTGCCCCGCAAAAATGAGCCCTACGTCGCGCTGCGCCGTGTTGTCTTCCGTTTCATCGATGATTTCCTCACCCTCCTTTGCAATCCCTTTCAGCGCCGGACATTCTTTCGATTCCGCTTTTTCTTTCATCAGCGAAAACGCTTGTTCGATCCGTGAAACATGATTCTTCGTTTCAATTAAATGACTGTCGAAGGCCTGACGAAGTTTCGGCGAGTGAGACGCCTCGGATAACTTGGGCAAAGTCTTTACCAGTTTCTGTTCTGCCCAGTAAATATCCTGCAGCTGGTCGATGAAGAACTCCCGCAATTTGGAATTTTGCGCCGCTTTAGGCGCTGCTGTCGATTGTGTTGCCATATGATCGTTTTTGATGATCAGGTCAAAAAAATCATGCCATCCCGCATGAACGCCTTCCTCCTTCTTCCAGTGGTCCGGGAATTGTGGCGCATCCTCCACAGCAGGCCAATAAAAAAACCTGCCGGTATCCGGCAGGCAATTCAATGACTGCTTAGGGTAATCAAAGTTGCAATACCTGAGGGGCAATTCATAATATTTTTCATCCTTCCTGGAACATCTCAACAGTAATCTCACATCCGGTTAGAAGACACTACTTTGCCCCGAGTACTATCCGAGGCGAAACATCGGACATTTACGATACCCCCTTATTTGCGGATGCTCCCATGCGTTATAAAAAAAGCTCCCGCCGGTCAGACGGGAGCTTTTGGAACCTAAGCAGCTTGCGAAATATTTTCCGGCAGGGGCAATGCTTTTGGTCTTTCGACAGGAAGCAGGATACAGAACCGGCATCAGTTTTCGTTAGGGCCGTCAACGTTCAGGGATCCGGAGTAAGAACGGACCAGCTTGTTTTACCTGTACGTGATAGACCATACCCGTTGTCGTGGACCCGTGAGCCGAAGCATTCCGGGCCAGCTTGTTTTACGCGACAACCTCGACAGCCTGATCACCTTTACGAATGAGCGGATCTGCAAATAGAGCGCGCGCAGAGCCTTTATATTGTATCGCGCCTTTTCTTTTACCCAAGGTTAGGTAGATGTACTTAGTGCTTTCCTCCAGCGGATGATCAACCGCCCCAATCAATATCCGTCTTCCTTTTCCCGAACCGTAAAAGCTTACTAAGCAGTCCCACGAGTTTATCGAATGAAGCCATGTCGGCAGGCTTGGCAAAATAGTTGTCCGCCCCGCTGTTCAAAGCCTTGTCGATATACTCCTGGTTGTCGGAGGTGCTCCAGACTACCTTTGGAATAACCCGGAACCGCTCTTCATGCTGGATACACTGCAAAACTTCAGCGCCCGTCATCCCCGGCATCTTGTAATCGATCACCATCAGCCGCGGAAGATCGTCATTCGGGCAAGACCGTAAATAATCCAGGACTTCGTATCCATTCGTCATCCATCGGAACCGAACATGGGGGTCGCTCCGCTGGAAGCGTTCGGCCAGCATCTCCCGATCATCCGGATCGTCGTCGGCAACAAGAATATACGGTTTGGGGCTCGTCATGGATCGATGTGCTTTCTCATACCAACCCTGATTCAAAGAATGGGCCGCTTTCAAAAGTAAGGAAATCGGGTTGGTTCAGGGCATACTGGCATTCTTATTGTGATCTCCATAAACTATGCGATATGCCCCCTTTAATCCGGTAGCTCATAATTCTTTACATGATCAGGAGCAGTATCACCTCATGATCGGCGAGGTAGAGGACTATGCTATCCTCATGCTGGACCGGAACGGCGTGATCCGGAACTGGAATAAAGGCGCCGAAAAGATAAAAGGATACACCGAGGGCGAGGCGGTCGGCATGCACTTCCGGATGTTCTACCGCCTGGAGGACCGCGAGGCCGGGCTGCCAGAACAGCTCATCGACAGGGCCGTCCGGGAGGGGAAGGCCACCCATGAAGGATGGCGCCTGCGAAAGGACGGCACCGCATTCTGGGGCAGTGTCGTCATTACCGCTCTTCACGACCCCGATAGGCAGGTCGTCGCGTTTTCCAAGGTGACACGCGACCTGACGGAGCGCAAACAGGCCGAAGATAAGCTGCTGCGGTATGCACGGCAACTGGAGGCCCAAAACAACGAGCTGAAGCAATTCGCCTACGCCGCCGCGCACGATATGAAAGAACCTTTACGGAAGATCCTGATGTATTATTCAGCCATCGCGGGTGAAAATGGCGAAACCCTGCAGCAGGAACAACAACAGATCTACCTCCAACGGTCAGCGGATGCGGCCAGAAGGATGCAGCGATTGATTGACGACCTGCTGGCATTCACCACGGTCGTGGGCACGAGCCAAACCTTCGAGCCGGTCGATCTCAACCTCCTCATCGCGGAGGTCGTCTCTGAATTCCAGGATTCCATCGATCAGGAGAGTGCCACGATCCGCTTTGGCCGGCTTCCAACCGTGAATGGCATCGCCTTCCAGCTGCGGCAGCTCTTTGCCAACCTGGTAAGTAATTCGACCAAATTCCGCTCAAAGGATCGGCCCCTGTGCATCTCGATCACTGCCTCATCGGTCCGCGTTCCGGAGATGGCTGACGTATGGGGTGCCATACGCTTCGATCGGATCGAGGTCCGGGATAATGGGATCGGCTTCGACCCCGAACAGTCGGAGAAGATCTTTGAAATGTTCGAGCGCCTGCACGGCCGGGATCAATTCGCCGGTACCGGAATCGGGCTCGCGATCTGTCGTCGTATCATGGAAAATAACCGCGGCTTTATCCGCGCGCAGGGAATAAAGGATCAGGGATCTGTGTTCGAGGTATTTTTTAGGGCCGAATAAGACTATCAAACTGGGGAGCTTTTTCCACAACATCCCCCGTGTCATCAATGGCTGAGGGTGAAGGGCACTTGCAACAACAGCTCACATCCTTTCCCCGGCGCCGAGAAGATCTTCAGCTCTCCGTTCAACGCCGCGGCCCTGCGGCGGATATTCTCCAGACCGATCCCCGGCGCCTTCGCCGTCGGATCGAACCCCTTTCCGTCGTCTCGGATCGACAAAAAGAGCCCATCTTCCATCTGTCTCAGCACGATCGACACCCGGGTCGCCTCCGCATGCTTCAGGATATTACTGAGCTGCTCCTGTACGATGCGATAGAAGGCCAGCTCCAGTTCCTCATCTTCCGACGAGTTGAACCCATCCGCCTCCACCTCCACGGCGATTCGACCGCCAGCATTCATGCTGCTGACCAATTCGTTGATCTTCTCGGCCAGCCCTTCCGGAGTCCGCATCGCCGGCGCCAGTTGGTGCGATAGCCTTCGCAATTCATGGATCCCTTCATTGACATATCCCTTGACGTCCTGTAGCGCTTCCATGGCGGATTCCCGGTCATCGAACTGGCTCTTTGCATAATCGAGCGTCAGCAATGAGCCCGCCAGGATCTGTTGCACGTTGTCGTGAAGCTCCATCCCGATCTGCATCCGCTCCTGTTCCTGGGCATCGATCACCGCCTTATTGATCCGGTTCTCCTCCTGCAGTCTGTCGGTGATATCGATGATCGACCCGATCGTGGCCGGCTGCTGGTTATAGATGATCCGGGAAACGATGGCCTCGACGTAAATGATGGAACCGTCGCTTCGAATGATCCGGAAGATATAGTGATCGCCGGTTACGGCCCCGCTACGTCTGATCGCATAAAGGCGTCGCACCAGCGGCAGGTCTCCCTCATGGACCAGCAGGTCCGGTCTTAGTTTGTCCAGGATGTCCTCGCGCCTGTAACCGGTGATCTGCTCAAAGACCGGGTTGACGAAAACGAAACGGTCCTCCTGCAGGATATAGGCTCCGACCGGCATATTTTCCAGCACCATTGCCAGCATCCGCTCATTCGAGACCAGGACATCCAGCATCTCGTTAAACGCCGTCCCAAGCCGGGCGATCTCATAGCCTCCCGACAAGGAAGCGCGCCGGCTCCGGTCCCCGCTCCGGATCGATTCCGCCGCGGTCACCAGTCTGGTCAGTCCGGCCGTCAGCCTTTTTCCGATAAAGATCGCTACCAGCAGGCCCGTCACCATGGCCGCCAGGATATACAGCAGGCCGTTTCGAATGATCGAATTCAGATTCGTATAAATATAGTCCTGGCTGATCCCTATCCGTGCCCAGCCGATGATCTTTCCGTCCTGCAGCACCGGTGCGGCCACATCGAGGATATGGTCATCCTGCAGCAGGATCTGGCTGTGGGGTTCCTGCCGGAGACCGCGACTGACGCTATCGGTCGCCTTCTCCCCCTGCAAACTCGCATTGCTGTGCGACAAAGCCACATTATCCGGGGAAAGGACCATGGCGTATTCGAGGTTGGGGAAATTTCGGTAAGAAAGGGTCACCCGCTCCAGGCCGTCGAAGTCATTGCCGATGATATAGATATTTGAATTCACGGCAAGATCATTCGCCAGGCTGAGCGCCTGTCCCTGACTTTGTCGCTGCAGGAAACGCCATTGTCTTCTCACGAGATCCAGCACGAACAACGACATCAGCGCAAAATGCACCAGCACGATGCCGAGCACGAGCTGGCCCCGGATCGTGGCGGGCCAGTATTTATTGAATAACCGCTTCATATTCCTTCAGGAACGCTTCCATTGGCCGGAAACTGGTACTGTCGGCCGGCTCGAATCCGCTGATGTTCAACCGCTGCAGGGCTCGCCGGCCTTGCTCGTCCTTCCCCATTTGGAAAAGGAGCCCCGCCAGCCTGGCCGCAAGATGGCTGTCGATCGAATAGCGGAAGAGCACGCCGGCATTGACGAGGGGTGGAGTTTCCCAGCGGACCTCCAGCTTGGCGGCGATCTCCGGCCGTTGCTTCAGATACATTCCCCACATTGGCTCCCATATCGCCCCCAACGACGCATGGCCGAGATAGACATCCAGCATCGCAGACTCGAAGGACGGCACATACAGGCGATGGAGGCCTCCATTGACGTCGACACCCTGTCGGGACAGGAAAAGCAGCGGCATCATCACCCCGGAAAGGGTATTTTTGCCGGCGAGAGCGATCGTCCGTCCCCGGAGATCGGAAAATTGATGGATGCCCGAATCCTTATGAACGAAGATGACAGTCCTCGAATCGTCCGTGATCCGACCCACTACCGTATAACCGCTGCGTTCCGCGTCCAACAGCTGACGGCCGTTGATAACCGTAAGATCGAAATAGCCGTTCTTAAGTTTGGCCTGATAGTCGTTGAGGTTGGCGCAGGCCACCGATTGGACGGTCACACTGTCCAGGTGGTCATTCAGATACCGGACAAGCAGATCGGTGGTCTCGTATAGCCCTTGACCCGGTACTCCAAATGTGAGCACCTTCCGTGTCCGGGCCTTGACTTCGAATTGTGGTGTATACCCTTGCTGCTTCCTGTCCCGGCAGGCCATTATTGGGCAGGTGGTCAGATAGAGGACACAGACCATCAGGGAAAAGCTACCGATTTGAAAATTGGGGTTTACGCCTGCCAAAATCACAAAGATTAAGTACGAAACGTGTCAGAAAGCTACTCTAATATACGGATTTAACATAATTTATTTAATTTTCAGTATGTTGAGAATACTGATTGCAGACGACCATGAAGTGGTGCGGCAGGGGTTGGAAAAGATCCTCCGGACCGAATACCCTGACGCCCGGATAGACGCCGCAGTCGACGGGGAAGATCTGATCCGGAAAGTGCGGGAAACGGAATGGGATCTCGTTATTTCCGATCTGTCGATGCCTTCCACGGGCGGCCTCGACGCCCTCACCCTGATCCGGGAACACCGGCCCGATCTTCCCGTGCTGATCCTAACCATGCACCCGGAGGAGCAATACGCGCTGCAAGCGCTAAAGGCCGGAGCGGCCGGCTACCTCACAAAGAACATGGATTCCGCTGAGCTCCTCGCCGCAACCCGCCACGTTCTGTCGGGAAGAAAATACATCACGCCCTCCATTGCCGAGCGACTGATGGAAAATGCGAATTCTGCAAACACCGACCTGCCCCACAAAAAGCTGTCCAGCCGCGAGTTCGAGGTCTTCAGACTACTGGCCGGTGGAACACCGCTCATCGATATCAGCCGGAGTCTCTCGCTCACACCGACCACCGTAAGCACCTACCGGTCAAGGATATTGCATAAATTAAACCTGTCAACCAACGCCGACCTCACCCGCTATGCCATCCGGCACCACCTGATCGCGGAATAGCCACCCCCGGCCGATTGTCGTAATTCGACGACAACCCCGCTCAACAAATCTTCACATCAATTGTGGTCCACCTTCTATTTTTTGATGGCCTGCCCGGTTGTTATTTTGTTGCCCATTTCGCTCCCGCCCACACGCAAATTGAAAAACCGATATACAGCTAACTGATCCGTACCCTACTGAAAAACCATTTTTACCGAAAAAATCAGGGCCTTTAGATATAGTAATTATTACATATCTTTAATTCTCCTTATTCTTTTTACCTCTCCCGCCCTTACATTTTTTCTTCACTTTAATCGTTTCAACAAAATGAAAAAGCCCTTGATCTTAGCCGCAATGGCATTCCTAACTGCATGCGACGGCAATGCTCCTGCATCGACCACCGATTCTACCAAAGCAAAGACCGACTCCGCTGCGATGATGCGGCCGATCCAGTCGCCCTATCCGATCAGCTACTCTTCGAGCTTCGCCATGGATGACCCGAAGAATGCCGAGACCGTTTTGGCGCTCTGGAAATCCTATGACGCGGGTAATCTCAGCGCAACCAGGGATGACTTTGCCGACACCCTCGAGGTCCATTTGGCGGACGGGATGACCATGCGGCTCAGCCGCGACAGCACCGTTGCTGCAGTACAGTCCATGCGGAGTTCGTTGTCGTCCGCCGTCGACGTGGTGAATGCCATCATGGCCGTGAAGAGTACGGACAAGAATGAGCATTGGGTCCTGATCTGGGGAATGGAAAAGGATACCCACAAGAATGGAAAGACCGATTCCGTAGAATTGCAGGAGACCTGGCGGTTCAACGCGGCCGGCAAAGCCGACCTTCTGTATCAGTTCGCCGAGCAGCCCGCACGCGCCATGAAAAAATAAGCGCATTCTTTTGTCACCAACAATCGACCTGTCTTCCTCTTCGTAGGCGACGCTCCGTTCATCGGGTGAATAACCTTTTGACTTTACCGGTTCAGGGCCTTTCCTGTTAAACCCGCACAAGGAATCCGAAAAAATTTATTTGGAAATTAAAAATTTATTGGTTAGTTTGTGCTAACGGTAAGCCAATACTTACTAAAGAAATCAATCCCATGTCCGCATTACGTAAACACGAAATCGCCTTCCACGCCCTCGGCGACCCAACCCGCCGCGCCATCTTCGAGAAACTCGAACGGGGCCCCCTTTCCGTTGCCCATATCGCCAAAGGCATGAGCGTCACGCGCCCCGCTGTCTCCCAACATCTCAAAGTACTACGCGAAGCAAAACTCATCTCGATGGACCGCGACGGTACCCGAAGCATCTACCGTATCGACCCGGAAGGTCTGAAGGTCATCCACACCTGGCTGGATCGATTCTGGGACGAAGCCCTGTACAACTTTTCACAATTGGCCGAAGCAACCGAAAAATCAAAACACAAAAAATAATGGAGACGATAGAACTCACAACGATCAGCAAAGAGGTGCTCGTAAACGCCTCACAGGAAACCGCTTTCAAAGTATTTACCGAAAAGATCCACAGCTGGTGGCCAAAGTCACATCATATCGGCACAAACCCCCTGGTCGAATCAGTCCTCGAGGGCAGCAAAGATGGCCGCTGGTTCTCCCGCCACGAAGACGGGTCCATCGCTAATGTCGGTCACGTCCTGGTCTGGGATCCCTTCGGCCGCCTTGTCCTCGCCTGGCAAGTGGATGGAAACTTCCACTACGACCCCAACCTCATTACCGAGATCGAAGTGCAATTCATCCCGGAAGGACCGGCCAGTACCCGCGTGAAACTGGAACACCGCGACCTGCAGAAACTCATGGGCGGCAAAAAGATAATCGCAGACATGGACGGCGGCTGGGGTATGATCATGAACCTTTACAAGGAGGTGGCCGATGCAGCTTAAACTATCGCTTCGTATCGCCTCTGCCGTGATGCTCTGGCACAGTATCGGCCATACGATCGGAGCCCTCGGACAAGACCGGGCGCCCAACCCAAAGATCGCCGCCGTTATCAGCGGGATGCACACCGAGCATTTCGAGTTCATGGGCCGCTCGGTAACACTGGGAATGTTTTTCAACGGCTACGGGTTCACGATGATCTTTGTTCTGCTGCTGATAACGACCCAACTCTGGTTTCAGTCCACTAGGCCTTCAAAACAAATCCTCATCACGCTGGCGATATACCTTCTCATCCAGGCAGGCATCGAGTATGTTTATTTTTTTCCGCTGGCCGCGCTGACCTCGCTCGTCGCAGGGTTGCTCACCTTGCTTGGCCTCCGCGGTCTCACCCGGATGAAGGCGGATTCCTGATTTCTGCCACTTTGTCCGTACTGCAGCAATTGGTCCGGTTTTTTCCGCATGACCAGAAACCAAAACCATGACCAAGCCCGCGGTCAAATTCCTCGATTGCCTGTTTGTCGGCATCGCAGTCGTCGATTTCTACGACTCGCTCATCCTCTTCCCCGCAACTTTCCTCTTCAATGGGAAGTCGCTAATGGTCATCCTCGGTTGGATCAACTTCCTCCTAACCGTCGCTGCAGTCATCTTCGCCATCGGCTATCCGTTCCTCTGGCACAGCCGAGAGAAACGCGACCAGGCGAACAGCCTCCTCATCCACGCCTGGCTGACCGGCATCATCCGCTACTGGCTCGCGGGCGTCATTCTTAACTATGGTTTTGCAAAGATCTTCGGGACCCAGTTCGCCACCAACTACTTCCGCGGCGACAGCACCTGGAACAGCCTTTCCGGCTATGACCTTACCTGGAACTATTTTGCCTACTCCTACGCGATGTCCACCATCATCGCCCTCTTCCAGATCGTCGGCTGTATCTTCCTGTTCTTCCGCCGCACCACCATCCTCGGGATCATCCTCCTGCTACCCGTTATCATTAACGTTTCTCTCATCGATATCTTCTATGGCATCGCCGGCGGCGCCACCGCCAACGCCGTTCTCTTCACCCTCGCTCTGACCTATCTCCTCGGCCTCCAATGGCCCGCGATCCGCGACTTTCTCCGCAAGACCCAACCCAACCTTCCGCGCATCGGTTCCCGCTTTTCAAAAAACCTCCTCCGCCTCGCCCTCACCGCCTGGGCCTTCACCTTTATCGCCTGGGTCGCAAGCACAAAAGGCCCCTGCGCCCTCACAGGCAAATGGCGCGTCGACCAACTCATCCGCAACGGCCGGACCGCCGCCCCGAATGACTGGCTGACCGACAGCCTGTCCTGGAAATATATCTATGTGGAAAAATTCGGCCGCGCCACTTTTAGCCCCAATCCCTACGTCGTGGAGCCCGGCCGCGCCACCGTCGGCATCTACAAATACGACTCACCCCGGCATTCGATCCACTTCACCTTCTTCCACGAGCCTTCAAACGATACCGCAACCGCTCGATTAACCGGCGAAACAACCGGCCACATGCGATGGACCCTCATCGACGCCCGCGACACGATCCTACTCACCCTGACAAAGGTCTCAGTCGATCATTGAGTCCGCCCCGCCATTCACAGCAGAAGGCAGACACCCAAAAGTCTTCTTGAATAAATGGGTAAAGCTCCCCGGACTCTGAAATCCCGTGAGATAGCAGACCTTCGTCACCGAATCCCCTGATCGCAACAACCCATACGCATATTCAAGCTTCTTCCGCCGAAGATATTGATGCGGCGTCACCCCGAATGCCGCCTTAAAAAGTTCTATAAAATAATACCGGTTGAGCAAGGCCACCCGCGCAACCTGATCCACCGTCAACGGAAGACCGACATGCTCTTCCATATACGCCCGTGCAACCACCAGTCGTCTATACAGCTCCTGGCGAGTCGAAGCCTTTGCCGCCGCCAGCCCCCGCATCTCCGCACGCGCGACCCCATACAGGCGAAAGAAGCCCGCCAGCACCCTCTCCGCAAAGGCTTCAGCCGGAATGCCGGATCGCCTGCCCTCCAGCCGTACGCCAGTCAGCAAATCCTTAAACTCCGATGTATACCCGTACGGGATACCGGAAACGACTACCCGCTCGCTCCCTGCATCTCCAGGATGTACCAAGACTTCTTCCGGCGTACAAAGCATGGCAGCCATTGCCTCCCGCAACATGTAACCGGCTTGACCGAAGAGGGCAACCAGGTTGGTCACCACCTGCTGCTAAAGCTATTTGCACATCGCCTGCAGGACTGGCAGACCGCGATCAACCAGTTCCTCAGGACGGCTTATAAACATACACTGTGAACGTCCCCGGCAAGATCTTCTTCGTCCCCGGCTCGAACTGCGGCGCACTCAAATAGATCTTCTTCGTTTTCATATCCATCGCCATCGTCTTGGCCCTCGGCTGCGTCACCAGCGTCTGGACCACACTATACCGGTCGGCGGTCTCCTGCCGGATGATCGTCGTCGTCGCATCCCCGTTGCTCACAAAGATCAACCGGTCCGCCGCATCATACACTACCGCGTCCACTCCCGCACCGATCGGCAACGTCGTAATCACCCTCCCATTGACCGCATTTACTACACTCAACCCTTTGTTCTCCCTGCAGCCGGTGAACAGCCGCTGGTGCCCCGGATCATACGCAATCCCCGTCGGGCCGCCGCAGGGCGCCAGCGGATACTCTGCCTTGACCGCGAGCGTCTTGACATCGATGACCTTCAGACTGCTCAGGTCCTCGATATTGTTATACACCGAACCCTTGCCGTCCGAGACCGCAAACTCCGGCCCACCCCCCAGATCGATCGTCTTCACCAGCGATAGGGTTTGCGGATCGATCACAGCGACGCTTTTGCTGTCCCCGCAGAAACAGAACACCTTTTGCGAATACGGATCATACATGATCCCATCCTCATCCTCGGCCGCCAGATCGATCGTCTTGACTTTTTCAAAGGTCGTCAGATCGACAACTACCACCGCCTTGCCCCGCCCGTCACTGATAAACCCCTTGTTCACGGCATTCACGATCGCAATCCCATGCACCCCTTTCATCCCTTCGATCACCCCGATCGGCTGCTCCGTCGCCAGATCCACCACATTAAAAGTCGTACCATGCGAAACGAACAGATGATTGTTCACCGAATCGATGGCCATATAGTCATAACCGCCGTCACCGGGTAATGCTATTTTCTTATCAAATATATATTGCTGCGCGTTCACCGAGAACGCGACCGATGTCAGAACAGCCAGCGCTGCCAGCCGGAACCAATTTTTCATGTAAGGTAATTTAGAACCCGAAGCTCGAGAAAATAACTGGAGCAACCCTGTCTTTGCCCCGGTTTCCAAAAAGAATCACTCACTCGCTTCGCAAAGCGTCCACGGGGTTCGCGGTCGCCGCCCGCACCGCGAGCACACTTACAGTCATCAGCGCGATCCCCGCCGCCGAGATCCCGGCCAGCAGGAACAGCTCCGGCCCGATCTTTATACGATACGCGAACCCGCTCAACCATCTCCTCATCAGCCACCACGCAACGGGCGTCGCCACCAGTAACGCGATCCCAACTAACCAAACCGCCTCTTTGCACAACAACGACAGCACATCACCCAAACTCGCACCAAGCACTTTCCGGATGCTGATCTCCTTCGCCCGCTTTTCCACCGTGAACAGCATGAGCCCGAAAAGCCCGATACAGGAGATAGAGATCGTAAGCCCGACTGATACGTTGACCAGCGTTGCTGTCCGGCGGTCCTTTTCATACAAAAGCGCCAGTGTCTCATCATAGAACCGGTAATTCCACGTCCCCGCCGGATACATTTTCCGCCAAAGCCGCTCCATCCGCGCCAGCGCCCCCTTCACCATTCCGGCGCCCCGTCTCTTCGAAGCCAGCTTGACTGCGAGATTGAACTCGCGGTCGCCCCGGTTGATAATACAGACCGGCGTGATCGGATCATGCAGCGACCGCGTATGGAAGTCCGATACCACCCCCACGACCGGATAAGACCGGTAACCCCAGTATAGCATTTTTCCAAGCGCCTGATCGGGGCGGTCATACCCCATTCTTCGCGCCAGCGTCTCATTGATCACCACCTCCGTGACACTATCCGCAGCAAAAAGGTTCCTCCCCGCCAGCAACCGGATCCCGTACAACGGAATATAATGTTCGTCCCCATCTACCTGTGTAACCGGAATATCCTGGACGTCGTTGCGGGCGAAGCTGAGGAACATGCGCCGGCTGTTGTCTGTCATCGGCGCAACCCATTGCCTCGTAACATCGCTGACCCCCGGTACCGTCCGCAATAGCTCCTCCATGGTCTTTACCCTACTCAGACTGTCGCCGTGCGGAAGTCCGATCCCGATGATCGCATTGGCGGTAAATCCCAGGTCTTTATTTTGCACAAACCGAAGCTGCCGCGCAATGATCAGACTGCCCGTGATAAACACGAGGGAAACCGTGAACTGCAATACGATCAACACCCGTCGCAACAGCCACCTTTCGCTCCCGTCCCTCAGCCGCAAGAGAGGTGAATAGGCGGAGGCAACCCTCGCGGGGTAGAGCGCCGCCAACGAACCTGTAACGACAACCAACGCCAACAGAAACTCCGCCGTAGACCAGCTCAGCAGCCGAAAATGTACTCCTGGAGGCAGATATGGCCGGAAGGCAGCCAACACCGGATTGACAAGGACGATCGCCACTCCCGCCGCCAGCATGATCAGCAGGAACGATTCGGTCATAAATTGCATCACAAGCCCCGCCCGGCTGCTGCCAAGCACCTTCCGGACCCCGACTTCCTTCGTTCGTTGGAGGGAATACGCCGTGGAAAGATTGACGAAGTTGACGATCGCTAACCCAAGGATCGCCAGCGCGATCACGATCAGTCCATAGAGCGTCGGCCGGTACGCTGTACGGACGGGGTTTTCGATGATCTGCGAATCGAAATGCATCTCCGATAGGGGCTGGAGCGACAGCGCCAGCGGGACATTCGGGCCCGCATGCGTATGCATCAGCTCCGCGAGCTCCGCGTCGACTGTCTCGGGCCGGCTTCCGTTCACCAGCTTCACCCAGATCCGTGCCGTCATGTTTGGCCGCGACCACTCGTCCATGCTGTAATTCGCGGACAAGAAACTGCTCGCGATGGTAGGGTAGGAGAGGAAGTCGGTGAACGGCAGATCGGTGTTTTGATCCCAATCCTTAACGATCCCAGATACCGTCACAGCCAGCGAATCATCATAGACCATCCGCTTTCCGAGATATTCCTCCGGCAACCCGGGACCAAAATATTGCTTTGCCCTGGCCAAGGTCAGCACCACCGTGAACGGCTTGGCCAACGCACGGTTCCGGTCACCCGCTAACCAGTCGTAGGGAAAAATGTCGAAATACGAACCCTCCGCGATCACCGCGCCATCGGCCGCGATCCGGTTTCCGCCCGCCGCCACCATACCCACCGGGTTGGCGATGACTCCCGCCACCGCTTCGGCACCCGTCAGACTGCTCCGCCCATATAGCAGCACCGCCGGCGGGAGCACCATATACCGCTCCTTCTCGCCCGAAGCCCAGGTCAGCCTCCCGATCACGCGATAAATTCGCCTCCCATCGGGATGAAAAGTATCGTACGAGAATTCGAAATGAACGATAACATAGATGCAGATACACGCGCAGATCCCCAACGACAATCCCGCGACGGTGACAATCGAATAAGTGAGATTCCGCCTGAGATTCCGCCAGGCAAGACGAAGCAAACGGGAAAGCATGTTAACCGGTTTTTATCAAGACGCCAAACCGGTAAAACTCCATAAGCACCCTCAATCAAATTTTTTTCGCTCCCAACCCATTGCTGCACAAATACATATCCATCAATCGGAGTGGGTGATTGTAGGATTTTGATACGTCGGCCGTTCGTTTTCATATTTTATTATCTTTCGGGCAACATTTCCTCGCAGATTCGTATCTCATAATCATACAACCCAATTTTTAACGCGTGATAAATTGACAGACCAGGAGCTCATTGTAGACTGTCTCAAGGGGAACGCAAAAAGCCAGCGCAAGCTTTTTCAACGTTTTTCCGGCAAAATGATGACCGTTTGCCGACGATATGCCTGTGACCATTCAGAGGCCGAGGACATCCTCCAGGAAGCTTTTATCAAGGTGTTCACCAATATCGCCCAGTTCAGGTTCGATGGATCACTCGAAGGCTGGATTCGACGCATAGTCGTCCACACTGCGCTCCGGACCCTCCAAAAGAAAAAGGTCCGGTTCACCGGTATCGAAAAGGAGGCCGACACCGTTGCGTCGCCCGAAGTAGACGCGCTCGCCGCCCTCAGCGCCGAAGAACTCCTGAAACTAGTCGGCACCTTGCCCGACGGCTACCGGATCGTCTTCAATCTTTACGTCATCGAAGGATTTGATCACCAGGAGATCGGCGCCCTGCTTGGGATCAACTCAGCCACCAGTCGAAGCCAACTGGCAAAAGCCCGGCGTGCCCTGCAAACCCAAATTGAAAACAGAAAAAGACTACCCAAAAAGTATGCTTCCTAAAGATCAACAATTCGACCAGCTTTTCCGCGACCGGCTCAAGGACCACTCCTCCCCAGTCAGTACCGACCTTTGGCGCCGCATCCATTCCGGAATCGGCCACAGCCGTCGCAGGCGTTTCTTCTTTTGGCCCTTTCTTGCCGCCATCCCGGTTGGCTGCCTTGTCCTGTTCGCCGTCGATCCCCATATCCTGCAAAGTCGGCATCCCAGCCCTGACGCGTCCAGCATATCGATCCACCCCTCCACCGCCCCAAATCCATCCACCGCCGCCAACCCATCCAACACAACCACCTCGCCCACTGCCGCCAACCCGCCTAACCATTATTCAATTATATCGCCAACCCGCTTCGCAAAACCAATCCCAATTTTCGTCATCGAACCCTCCGGCCTTGCCCCCAAAACCACCTCCGCCCAAACATTCCGTACCCCTGATCTCACCCTCCCGGCCCTCGCCCATCTATCCACCAGGCCAGCCGTCGCTACCCGCCCGCCCGTCCAACCATCCCGGCTGGCCTGCCCCAACCTTGAATCTGGCATCTCCTTCTTCGATCATTTTTATCTCTCCCTTTTTGGCGCCGCCGATTTTCCGACCCGATACTATAACTTTTCCTATACCGGCGGCGTCCGGCTGACCTGGCAATTCTCTCCTCACTGGTCCGCTACTACCGGGCTGCAATATTCGATCTTGAAGGCAAAAACGAACAACCATCTGTTCGATACCTTGCGCGAACCCCTCGACCAAAGAGATCTCGAACTTCCCCTTCTGATTGGCTATTCCTTGTTAAATGACAACTACACTCTAACGGTCAACGGAGGTCTCCTCCTCAATCTCAATTCGCGCTTTATAAACAGATCAATCTCAGCCTGGCCAAACCACCCGGGCCCGAGCGCTTACCTGGATGTTACCTATAACCGCGCGCTCAACGATCAATGGTCCGCGTTCGCTGCACCGTACGTTCGTTGCCTTTTCTCCAGTGACAGCCCACCGCTCGCCGCCCGGATATGGGCTACAGGCTTGCAGGTGGGTCTAAGATATCATCTGTGACCCCGATCAATCCCTGGTCAACGCCTCCACCACACTCACCCACGCGGGGAACCGGTCTTCCGTCCCCGCTACCTTTCGCGCCGTCGTCATAACCGAAGGATCAAAAAATCCCGCCAGCAACAGCGTCAACACTCCATTCTTCGGATCGAACATCGACCCCGCCTTATAAGCTGCTTCGCCATTAGCGGCCCGCCGGCGGTCAAACTCCACCGTGCTGTTTACAAACTCCGCATGCGTTTTTTCGCCGTTGAGATAGGGCAGCACCCACTGCACGCTTCGCTGTATCGAGCTGCCCGAAGGTGAAGTATAGGAATAATAGTCGATACCCATCGCCCGCTTTAGCAGGATCGCCAGTTTTAATAACGGTTCGAGATCGTACACATGATAGTGCAACGCATCCCTCGTCACAAAATCCTCACTCGGCCCATCCGCCCGCAGGTTCCGCCCGATCTGCGTCTCAAGACCCCGCGTCGCATACCCCTCCAACGACGTATCGCTTATGGCAAACCCGATCTCCCCGATGATCTTTAGCCGGTGCGAATGCCAGTTATTATAGGAAGTAGCCCGGTTCGGGCGATTAAAGACCGCCGTGATCTCCCACACTGCCGTCAACCGCAGCCAGTCCCGCACCAACCTCTCCGACGCCGTAGGCAACTCGCCCTTGACCATATCATACGCCTCGATCACCGGGTCCAGATTGGTATCATCGATCGGATCGCCCCGCGGCTTGTCCGTCCCCGCCCACGCACTGAGAAACCGCTCAAGTACCCGCAAATAGACGGTGTCCTCACTCACCCGATAAACCAGCGCCAACGCATACATTTTGCCCATATCCCTCAACGCCGCCTGCGTCGCCGTTTTTTTCGGATCACCCTGCAACAGCCCCTCCGAGCGGATGGTATCGATAGGGTGGGGGTCCTCCGTGAGCGCCCGATCTGCCAAGGCACGCTGCGCCCCATACAACTTAAGCAGACTGCTGTCCGCGCCTGGCGACCGCAGACTGTCCCGCAACCGCCGAACCTCCACATCTCCCAACCCTACATCCTGGGCGTACAACGCATGACAAAGGACCAATAGCCCAACCAGACAAAAAAGTTTCATACCCGGAATAATTGAAATCTATGTCATAGATACGAAAAAAAGGGCAGTCACAGCCGGCCTGCCCGCCAACCGCTCCTGCCCTGCCTGCTTCGACTCTTAACCTATTTTTTTTCCCGAACCAACACCGACCCATCGACGTTCATCTTCCTGCCAGAGCAGGAATCCTCAACCAGCACAGCCTTCACCGAGTCATCCGAATACCAGGTCGTTCTATACTTTCCCCAATACCCCAACCCGCAACTACTGTCTGAGATCATCACCGTATTTCCCTCCACCTTATAGGGACCACCAACCTTCCAGGTCTGACCGTCAAACGTCGCCTCGACGCGCCCATTGCTCGTGAACACCGCATGACCGGTAACGCCGTTCCCGTAGGCCACTCTCCAATGCCCGACAAATGAATGACCAACGGCGATCCACGCCGTTAAAAGCGCCGCGCCCAGCGGTAAAGCGATAACGTACTTTTTCATATTGTTTTATTTTATGGTTTTGTTAAATACCAAAGCGGCTGGGCATCCCCGGGGTTGCTGTCGGAAAGATTCCCAATGAGTATATTATGCCCCGCGTTGACCGCGCCCGAAAACGTAAAATCGATCACGTTGAATTCCGTATACTTCATCGTTACGTTCGCTCCGCTGATGCTGTATGTCCCAAAGGTCACCACCTGGTTGGCGGTATCCGCAAGCGCCGGCCCCGCCGCGGTATCATCCAGCGACAACGCCTGATACATCCGGAACGTCCCATCGCTCTTGAATAGCACATTCGCATTCCAATAATCCACCGCCTGGTCCTCTTTATATGTCCAGAACCCCAGGACCCAGCTATTCGGCGAGCTGGTCATATTGCTATCTTTTTTACAGGCTGCCAACAGCACCAGTACCGCCAGCGAGATCTTTTTCCAGTGACTACTTACGCGTATCATAGTACAAGTTTTAAAGGTTATTTTTTAATTGATCCGCCGCGTGCCGGATCTCATCGAGTGCATTTCCATTAAGCCCCAGCCCATCCCGCAGCTTTTTGAAAATCCCGCCAGCTTCCTCCGCGGCAGCGCCGTCACCCTCTATTGCCGACGGCACGCCATTACCCGTCAACCCGTCGATCCCCGCATTCGACAGTAGCGACGCCGCCGTACTCAGGATATCGCTCCCGGCCTCCCGCAGCTTCGCCGTATCCGGCTGGCCGTTGGCCATCGACTGGATCACCGTATTGACATCGGCCTTGATCCTCTCTTCATTTTGTTCGAACGAATTCATAATTGTTTATTTTAAAAGGTGAAAAGTTTACCCGTCTTCCCCGGCGCTTCCCCCGGCCTGAGCCCCGTGACCATATTGATCTGGCTCGCGGGGATCAGCACGATGCGGATAACCGCAATGGAATTATTTTGGGCATAAAGGATCGCGCCCAGGCCATCCGTTCCGGTCATATTGATGTAGAAACCTGCATCATCGAAATCCGAGACTATATTGAGCGTCACGTTCGTCGGCTCGTCATCTTCGATCACCGTAGTGATGAAGGAGATCGGCAGCTGCATCCAGCGGGTAAGACCCGCATCCGTCGCCGTATCATTGGGCCCGCTAACAAAATATCGGATATACGACAACACAAGGCCATTATCCACGATCGCCTGCGGGATCGTGAATCCGTTCGTCTGGGCCGTCGTATTGTTATAAGGAAGATTGACCATTTCCAGCACCGTACTCGCCGCAAGCCCTTGCTGGGGCCGCACCCAGTTATACGGAAGATTTTGCTGCACCTTGTCGACAAAATCATAGGTGATTGTATTGTTCACCTGCAGCGCCAGCCCCGTCGCCGGCCACCCACTGCTCGTCTTGGGCCCGTACAGGATGGCGTGCATGTCATCGATATAATAGTCACCAACCGTTCCGATAGTCGAGGCCGGCGCGCCATTCCCGCTGTAGATCACGCTGCCCGCCTTACCTGCTGCACCGGCTGCACCCGTTGCTCCGGGCGCACCCTGCGGCCCTGCCGGCCCCTGCGGTCCAGCCGGTCCCTGTGGTCCCTGCGCACCCGTTCCTCCGCCGCCCAGCGAGATCGGCGTTCCCCATCCATTCGCCGACTTCGGCCCATAGAAATTTCCCGTGCTCCTGTCCAAATAATAATCCCCGATATTCCCGAGCGTCGCCGCCGGCGCCCCCTGCCCGGCAAAGATCTGAGACCCCGGAACCCCCGCCGGACCCGCGGGACCCTGCGCCCCCTGCGCCCCACGCAACAACATCGGCGTCCCCCATCCATTCGCCGTTTTGGGCCCATATAGCTCGTAATTCGTTACATCCAAATAATAATCCCCCACATTTCCTAACGAAGTAGCCGGCGCCCCGCTGCCACTATAGATCTGGCTGCCATTCTTCCCTGCTGTTCCCGAAGCACCCTGCGATCCGCCTGGCCCTTGTGGTCCCTGCGGTCCTTGGGGTCCCGACGGCCCCTGCGGCCCCTGTGGCCCTGCTGCCCCCTGCTGCCCCGATCCGCCCTGGCCGCCGCCAAGGCTTATGGGCGTGCCCCAACCCGCATCGGTCTTGGGCCCATACAAATTATCGGCACTCTTGTCGAGATAATAATCGCCATCCTGACCCAGCGTCGCCGCCGGCGCCCCATTACCCGCATAGATCTGGCTGCCATCAGCACCCGCAGGCCCGGCAGCACCCGTCGCGCCCGGAATACCCTGCGGCCCCTCCTTCGCACAGGATGACAATACCGCGCAACCGCCAAACACCAGCAGCGCGACCACCAATAAACTAACTCTCCTTTTCATGATTGCTATTTTTAAGGAATCGAAATATGAACCGGTTTACTCATCGCCGACACGGCCGCCCGGTCCCGATGCACCACCTTGATCGCATAATCATAAGCCCCGCTACCCAATCCCTCATCCTCACCCGCCGACACACTCTTGTCAAACGACTGCCAGGCCACAAGGCCGCCATTATTCACGGCCCGATATACTACAAAGAAATAATCTCCTGTATCCTTGTATTGCCAGCTGAACCGCACCCGATGGCCCTTTACATCTAACTTCGCCTGCAACCCCCCCGGCGCCGCCAGGCTGTCCACCGCATGCCGCAATACGTGGACCGCCACCGACCAGCCCGACTTTACTCCCGTACTGTCGATCGTCCGCGCCATATAATAATAGTCCCTATTCGCAGTGACCGTATCCGTAAACGTTAGCGACCGTTTCACCCAGTCCTGCGCCAGCTGCCCTACCATCGCATACCCGCTATTCCCGGTCTGCCGCGCGACCTCATACCCCCTCGCCCCCTCGCTCCGGCTTTCTATCCATTCGATCGAAACCTGTCGCCCAATCACCGACAAAGAGCCCGCCACCGGTGCCGATGGCGGCACCACCTTCACCTTCTTCAACATCGCCGGCGCCGAATACGCCGAATGATTGTTCGTGCTATCCACCGCCACCACCCGATACCAAACCTTCCTGTTAAGCGATTTCTCGCTGATCGTATCCGTAAAGAACGTATCTGTCAACACCGCATGCGTGACCTGCTCGAACTGATCCTTCACGCCATAGGCGAAATACACCTTGTATCCTTTCAGGTCGGTCTCGTGATTCGCCGCCCAGCGCAGTTTCACAACTCCCATCGAGTCGACCGCACCCGTAACGCCCACCGGCGCCGCGGGCGGCACCGTATCCGTCAGATAACCCGGAAAAGCCCCGGACGCCGCCACATTCTTCGCCGTGTCCACCGCCACCACGACGTAGTAGTTGGGCAGATGCGGGACAGCCGCGGAATCGACAAACGCCCGGACATCTTTACCCAACATATACTTCGTGACGGGATTGAACGGCCCCTTCACGCTGTTTGCCCTGCTGATATAGTATCCCGCCAGATCGGGACTTGACACTCGCTGAGTCCATACCACCCGGATCTGCGTCCCGTGTGTGTTCCGTGCCGTGTCGATCACCGGCGCTACCGGCGGCGTCAGATCGCGGCCCTCCACCACAATCGGCGCCGACCACAAACCTTGCTCCGCAAACGCATTGATCCCCCGCACCCGGTAGAGATACCGATGATAGTCCCGCGGCAGACTGTCCACATACAGCTGGTGATCCCGGATCAGTGCCGCGATCTTCCGCACGACCGTATCTTTCTTCCCCTTTACTTCTCCACTGAGCGGTGGCACTTCATCCGGACTGTAATACGGCACCTTATTTAGCACCACCCAAGTCTTCCCCTCATCCTCGCTTCGCTGGATATCGTAGGCACTAAAACTCCCTGCCTGCCGGCGGTTCCACTGGATCTCCGCCCGCCGGTCGAACCCAAACCCCTTTAACCCATCCGGCGCCGGCACCGGACCCGCCGGGTTGTCGGCAACCAGCACCGCCGCCGAATCGACCGCATAGTCCTTCGTCGCCCCGCAAACCGTAAGCACATAGATATAGCTCGAACCCTTTTTGACATCCTTGTCCACCCAGCGCAAAGCGATCGCACTCGCAACCACCGGCGAAAAATCCGCCGCCTCCAACGTAAAAGAATACCGGAAGTTTAACGCGTCGTGAGCCTGCTTGATCTTCTTCGCAAATCCCACCGGCGCATCTTTCGTCATCTGAAAATCCTTTCCGTACAACGCCTGCGCGGCGATCGCCGCATATTTATTATTTGGCCCGATCGCCGCCATCATCTGCTCCAGCGTCAACGGCCGGAGCGGCGCCGCCGTCAGCACCGCAGTTACCGGGTGCTGCTTGTCGCTATAGTCGATCCGCGTCAGCCGGTAGCCCGAATCATTCCCCAGCAACCACGTCACCGCATTCATCGGCGCCCACCTCACCACGATCGAATCGGCATAAGACTTCGCCGCGATCCGCACCTTTAGATGCGTCAGCCCCGCCGGCTTCTTCGATTGCGCATCGGCCCCGGCCCAAAGTAAAAACATCAGTATCGTCAGTATCGGTTTCATTTATGTAGAATCATGGTTTTGCGAAGGCTGGCTGGCGGGATCACCAACCCGAAGTTGAAACTCTCCGGCACGGTGCTCCCAAAACCGCACCCCACACAGAAGGGATAGAAATACATCAGTTGCAGCGTATGGCTCGAAGCCGGCAACGGCTGGAACGTCAAACCCTTCAGCACTCCCGATATCGACGTAAGCGTCGGATCGTTATACCGCTGCGTATAGTGAACGATATCCATTGAGATCGACCCGTATTCACCCGTCGCCAGCTCCACATCGCTGTTGTTCGCCAGTGCCAGCACCAAAGCCCGCGGCAGATCACCCAGGTAGGGCATATAGATCATATTCTGCTGATTGGAAATAAAATTCGACCCAAACTGCTGCAACAGCTGATAGTCCGCATAGATATAATTGTCATGCTTCCACAACAGCCTCGCCTGCGACGCTATCGAAGCCGCCGATACCGTTCCCAGGAAACCCGCCGTCAACTCCGGTGACGTCGTACTCCCCGAACCTTTCGCCAGATAAGACGCGGGTAGATTGACTATCGCCCCACCCGACATCATACCGGGTTGCCCGCCAGCCGTTTTCATCAGAGGAGCTGCACCATCGCCTGCATTCAGCTTCATCGTCCGCGAATTGGATCCGGAGCTACTGCCGGGGCTACCGCTGCCCGACACGCCCGTTGTCTTAACCCCCATCCCCAAGCCATTCGCCAGCGTCGCTGTGGCCGATTTGTTGATAGCGATAGCCAGCGGCGGCAGCTTAGGCTGGTACGGCATGAGCTCGGTCGAAAGACAATTGTCCGGCGTCATCAGGTCCCGGACCTCCGGCGCCCCAAGATCGAGCGTCACATTAAAAAAGGCCATCTCAAACGCATGGGCATACAAGTTATCGCTCGCATACTTGTCGTTCTGGACGCCGTTGTTCCAAGGTATCCGCGCCGAGAACATCGCCGGATAGCTCCCGGGGTAAACATCCGGATCACAGGTCTGACAGGTGGAAGCGATCCCCTTGATCTCAAACTCGTCAAATTCTTCCGGCATCGCCGCTACAGTCACCTGGATATCCCTCAATGCATCTTCCGCCTTGCTCGTCCACTGGCCGAAAGCAGCCATCTTGTCCGAAAATGAATTATATTGACTGGTCTGGAACCGGCAGGCGAAGATCGGGATCGTCCCCAGCGCATGCGAAGTCGTCGGCATCGTCACGAAGTTCTTGGCCACCGAAACACTCGACATCAGCGTCGTTTGCTGAGAAATGATCTTTCCCTTTGAATCGAACCCGGCCGATTGATTTGCTCCTTTATTGGTGGTCGTTTGGAATGTCTTGTTTATCGTCGGCGCCAACGATGTCGCGATCATGGGTCTCGTCGGCTTTACCCAGACCTGCATATCATAGACCTCATTACTCTTTAACGCCGCCGGAATCGTATAATCCAACGAACTGTTTGCCTGGTTCAGCGTGAACGGTGTCGTGACCGTATCACCCGTAGAAGAAATGAAATAAACGAAGTAATTATAGCCCGCCCCCGCATCACGCAGTTGCGTCGTTGTCTGTGGCAAAATATTATACTGCCATTCCCCCATCTTGATCGTTCCCTTTTGCCCAAACTCGTTCTTGAGCAGATAATGCTGTCCGATAATAGGGTAGGAGTAAGCCGTATTCTCCGGGACAATATGATCCGGGGCCGACCCGGTCGTGAAGTAGTAGGTCGTATCCTGGTATCCCGACGACCCCGCCGGCGTCACCAGCGCATTATTCACCAACTCTCTCACCTGACACTGGATATACATCCTGTATTTCGTATGCGGCTGAAGCATCGTCGTAGGATATAGCGAGCTGCCTAGTCCGTCATTCGTCATCGCAAACCCGCCGTTGAAACCGTCCCCCGCCGTCAGCGAGTCACTGCCATCCGGCTCCTCTTTTGATAAGTTGAATTGCGCCACACTAAATTGGAATGTCCGGGTGTATGGGGTCGAATGATTGTCATCTGCCGGCACCTGTATCGGATAATACGCATCGTTCATTGGCACACTATACGCTGCTGACGGATCGGCAAAGACAGACGCACTGTCCTTCGGCCCGATATCCGTGATCATTTGAATGTCATCCAGCGGGTTGAACGGGATATTGCACTTATCCCCGAAACTGAACGGGAAATCCCCGCTCACGCTCACCAGCCCGCCCAGCACCGACCCCTCCACATGCACCTCGCCATCCACCCAGCTGGGATTCGGCAACCCCGCCTGCAACACACACCAGGCTTTCTCGTCGATCAGATCGACATCGCCATGAAAAAACCACGCATCGACATGCAGCCCGATGGCCAGGTCGAAATAGGCATAGAACTGACCCATGCCATACCAGTTATTAAGCCCAAAACTTCCATCCGCCTGTATACACCCGCTCGGCGGGTTCGCCACATGCTCCAGCGCCACATCAAAACCCAGCTCGGCCGTCACCTGGGCATACAAGAACAATAGGCTAAGATGGATCCCGCCATGAATGTCCGCTCCAAACATAAATCCCGCATTCGGGGGTTTCGCATGACCGATCAGCTGTAACATCGACGAGACCGCTGCATCATTGCCGCTTTTATCGCCCTGCAAACTGGCAATATCATCCGGCAATGCGGGGAATGCCGGCAATTCCGTTCCCGCATCGAAATACGCATTAGCGCCAAGATCCACATACAGCATATCGCCCGGATTGCCGATCTTTATCAGCTCCAACGTAACGCGTTTATCCTGGTCCGGCTGCCCGATATACAGGTAGTCCCCATCCGGACCGCCATGCATCCACAAGGTGCCATAAGCTGAAGCCACCAGGAACTGTACCTTCACCGAAACATCCAGATCAAACGTTTTTTTCACAAAATCATAGACCATCGTCAAATTTGCGTTGACCAGCGGACTCGAATTATCCGGCGCATTGGTGACGATAAAACCCGCGCCATCCATCCGCAGCTGCCCGAGGCCGCCATTCACGATCGTCCCCGTCAGGAGCACAGACCCATTACAGATATCCGGCTGGATCGCCGCGACAAGCAGTTCGGCTTGGATCCCAAATGTATTATTCGACGGGATCATCGGTACCTCGCCCGGCGTAGTAGTATGCGATTGTATATCACTCGCACTCGGATTCGGGTCACGCAGCGCCATATTGTGGAATACCCCGCCACCAAACCCATTTACCGTCAACCCCGGCCCAATCACGATCCCCGCCGGCAGGTAGATACTCCCACCAACCGACCAATAATGAAATCCGCCTACACCCGCAGGCGCTGTCCCAAACTCCGCCGCCGCATCGAATTTCGCAAACACCAAATCCGCCGACAACGATCCGTATATCCCATTTCCATACGTATCGTCACTATTACGGAAAATCAATTTTCCGCTGACCGTCACCGGCCCTACCGACCCATCGATCCCCACAGAATCACAGTCTATCTTTTCGAAGCTCGCGCTCGGCGCCGACGTCCCCGGAACATCGATCTCACCCAATATTCCCAGTCGAGCCCCGCCACTCACTACCGTCGCATCCCCAAAACCGATCCCCACCTTCACCGTGAAGTAAACCCCCGCCTCCACACTCGTGAGGCTCTTCGGCGCGATATAGGGCGCAAAATCCGAAAGCGCCAAACTAAATCCCGCTAACGTCCCCTGTGAACCCCCATCATCAAACGGCGGCGCCTCATCCCCAACATTCGGCCCACCCGCCACATCCCCCTCCATCACGTCCGTCCCCGTAAACCCCGCCGGTATCGGCACCCCTCCTCCCAAACTCCAGTTCCCCGGCGTAAAAAAGAAGCCCGCACCAGCCCCCGCGGACGTGTCCGCCCGGTTCGCCATCGCCATATCCTGGAAAGTCAGCCCCGGCAACGATACACTTGGCATCCCGGAATGTTGGATCGTGATTCCGATACTACCATTCAAATGCGCCTTCACATCCACACCGGAAGCATCATTCTGAATAACCAGCGACGAATTGGGATCGAGATCGATCGACGCCATCCACAACGGCACATCCAGCTCTCCGTTGGGCTTCACCACAAACTGGTAATTGACCTGCCCATCCACACTGTTCAACGCACACGTGTACGCCAACGCGGCCGAAGCGATCGGGAGCTTGATCTGCCCCGTCATGGACATGCCGTTCTGAAAATTATTTTGCACAACCGAAATCCCGATCTTATCGATCGAGAACGCCCATCCACCCAAACTCCCCGTACTGATATCCAACACATTCGTGGCATTGATGACCGTCGTCACCCCGCTATTGTCAAGAATAAAGTTCTGAAAATTGATCGCCCCCGTCTTAGCGCCTGAAAAGCTCTGGAAACTACCAGGCAGCGACATACTCAGCGAAGGAATATACAAACCCTCAAAGCTCGCATCCTGCACCCCGATATAAGCCGCCGGGAATCCGATCGACGCCGGATTCTGCTTCACTGAATGATCATAATAAAGCCCACCCGAATGGATCGGGAAACCCGGCAACCCCGCCAGCTCGAAATCACTGCTCAACGTCGCCGTCGCCACCCAGTCATTCCAATCCGAAAAAGCAAACCGTGCATGGATACCCGCCGGCGTGCTCAGCCGCTTATCGCTGGCATCCACCGCCACGATGCTCGTATTGCCCGAAAACTGGATATCCGCGTTGACCACCACGTTCCCAAGCCCCTTGACCGCATCCCACGACACATAACTGCCCTTAGACGTATCCACCGCCCCGTCACCCGCATCCGGACAGGCGTTAAAATCGAAGTTCATGCCGGCCGCAGACAAGACCTTGTCCTGCGGGAGATACAACACCCCGCCCGACCCGGTGAGAACGGCGTTCGGTCCGATCGAAAGCCCGGTACCAGCGAGCGCCAGCGATCCGCCCAGATCGGGAACATTGAGATCGAACAGGACATTCATATTCGTACACGATGACCGGAAACTGATCCCCATCAGCGCCAGCGTAAACGGCGCGCCACCCAGCGTAGTCTGTATCCCCAGCGGGAACCCGACTGGATTGCCACCAAGACCCGAATTGATCAAATGCGCCCCATCACTTATCCGCGACCGGATCGCGCCAAGCACAGCATCATCAAGACCCGTCAGCTTGGCCACCGGATCGACAGCCGACCCCCCAAACACCGACCAGCCCGGGAACCCGGCGTCACTCGCCGTCACCGCAGCGCCCGCATACACCACCTTATCCGTGTTTACCCGCAAACTATCAAACGTAACCGTTAATTTTACATCACTTCCATACGGCCTCCAGACAATATACCCCGTCCCCCTAGAGGTCCCGTCCGTATTCACACTCGACCCCGAGATGGTCATCGCAAACCCATCGATCGTCACCTGACCCGGCAATGACCCGATCGGGGTAGTATTCGCGATCGGCGTGGTCACCGCACAAGCCGCCGTCGGCGTATACGGCTCATTGATATAGCCTCCCGGCTGAATAGACCCCGGATCGATCGGCTTCGGCGCGGGCACCGGCGCACTGACCAGCCCGTTAGCCGGGAAGTACGAAACCGGGGACCACGTAAAGGCGCCGATCTCACTATAACCCTGGTTGGCCACCTCCAGCGGCGACCCGATCATGGGAACGAAATTTGCCTTCACCCGAATAATATATTGCTGCCCCGGCACAAGCAAATGCCCGTATTTCAACGTGTCCAAAAGGAACGTCGTGGCGGGGATGAATTGCTGCTGGAATACATATGGATTATTGACGGCATCCGTCACCGTCTGCCCCGCAAAGACCCGCCGGATCTCTAAATTATACGACAACGGTCCCATCGGCATCCCGCATGTGGTGCTCGGCGGCGTCCAGGTAAATTGTATCTGATTCGAATGCGGCACCAGGTCCTGGAACCCACCCGTTGCGTTCACAAACGTACTCACTGGTAATATCAGCTGCGGCGCCGACGCGGTATAACAGATCGTGAAATACGCACAACCCGTCCCCGGCGGCGACAAAGGCGCCGAAAACCCCGGCTTGTCATAATCATAGGCGGTTACACAAATTCGATACGTGCCCTCCGGTAGCTTGAAGTCTATGCCATTCTGCCGCAGCGTATTGAGATCGCAGTTCGTATAGACAAGGGAATTCTCCGAAAAGTTGCCAAAAGCGCTTTGCAGCATATCACGCGTAAGCGAAAGGATCGGCTGCGCAGGCCCCAGCACGATCGGCTGCGCGGGCTGAAAGTCCGGCCGCAGCGACACACCCATCAGCGACGGCGCCACCCGCTCGATACTGCCTGCCAGCTTGATCCGCTGTGCGGCCTGACCCGTGTACCGAAGCACGATGGAAAGATGCGAAGTGATGTCCTGGTTGAGCTGGCTCGCCCGCTGCCCCATGATATCCGCTTTGATCTGCGGCAGATACGGCGGCACCGGCTGCACGACATTCACCTGCACCCCAACCGGGAACTGCGCCCGTCCGGCGACAAACCCCAAGAGCAACACCCATAAACAGAATATCCGGTTCATAAAAAGCTTTAAAAATGAAACCCGTATTGTATCCCGCCCGCCAGATTCCTCGAATTGACCGCGATCGGGATATGATAGATCGTAGTCAGCGGATTCAGATTGATTGGCGGCGTTAGGACATAATTTAGATACACCCCCAGCGAATGATGTTGCAACGTATAATTGCCGTTAAAACTGAATGTTGTATTGTTCCCGGTCGGCGAGCTCGTATAGTGATTGAGGAAATAGCCTACGCTCCCCTGCAGCGAGAGCTGATGCGCGCTCAATAGCTGCGTATTGACACCCGCATTCAACCCCGTCGACTGATACCGGTTCGCCCCCTGACCGTATTGACTGTATAACAGCGACGTATTCAGGCCCCAGAACGCATGCGTGAAATAAAGCGCATAATTCAGAGAGGTCGAGACATTATTCCCACCCGCCACTTCAGCCGTTACCGGGTTGCGATCGTTGAGATCGGTATAGCTGACACTCGCCGTGATCGTATGTTGATAATTGTTGTCCGAAAAATTGAGCGTCGGCGCGATCGTAACGGCAATCATCAGCTGATTCATCCGCACCGAATCGCTAAGCTGCTGCACGCCATTTTGTTGATAGACCTGCACCGCCGTTACCGTACCATTCAGATCGAAATGCTGCGACACGAACGCATTCATCCCCAGATTAGCCGTCCGCGTGACCAGGGTCGAGGCGAGCTGGTGCGAAAGGTTGTCATGCTGCGTTGTAAAAGCAAGGTTCGTACTAAGTCGCCCCTTGTCGAGATTGCCGCCAAAGGCGCCGTTGACCATCTCCAGGTCGTTCAGCATATACGGGACCCCAAGCGATACAAAGTCCGGGGCGATCCTCCGATACCCCGCCGAAGCGTTTATCGTCTTCCATGTAAAAGACAGCTGCGACTGACCCGCATACGAAAAGACCGAGCTCCAGTTGATCGGCATGATCTTCCGCATCAGCGTCGGGATCTTGTAATACCCGATACTGTCGATCTCCTGGTAAGACTGATCCCGGTTCAATAACCCCGCCGCCAGATCACCCGTCCATACCCAATGATGAAAGAACGTGAAATGCCAGGAAGCCCCCACCACGCTGTTTTCCTGCGGCAGGACCGTCGTCAGCGTATCCTGCAGCCTTTTGATCGAGCCGCTGTCATCTTTCGCGTGGAAAAAGGAAAAGCTGAAATTGTTTTTAACGCTGCCCACCCCGATCTTGAAACCATACCCGATCCGCTGATACTGCGGCTCGATCGGATGCGCAAAACTTGTATCCTCCTGCACCGCCTTATTCAACAAGCCATAAAACGCCCCAAAATAAAGCCCCCGCGGGCTCAGCTCGATCCCGCCGCCAAGGAAACTTTGCCCCGCAAAAACCAGCGGCGAGAAGACCATCGCCCGATACCCCAGGTGCAACTTGACCCATTTATAAGAAGGACTGATTCCCAACTGGGCGAATGGGCTCGCATAGCTCTTGCCATATTGCGTGACCACAAAGGAAAAGGGTAGCGATACCCCATAGACCGAAGGCGTAAAACTCCCATATACGCTCCACGCAAACGGCGGCCGCGTAGGATACGCCTCATTGGAATTATAAAAGTCCGCCCCTGCGCCAAGCGACCCGTGAAAAACCACCGGCTTCTGCCCCTTCAGATTCCCGACATCTTGGGCACGCATAGACATCACCGGTACTATGAAAAGCAATAGTATAGCTAGTTTGGTTCTCATGACACTTCGTTGATCAATGTTTGGCCGGAGCCGAAGCCGACATCAGTTTCTGCGTCGTGCTCATCCCGTCATTGGAATAACCCGATGGGATCTCGAACAACGATGACGGGAAACTCCCCTGCTGCGCCTTCAGCAGCTGCATCGTCATCGAGAATTCCTTTCCGTCCCCCGCCGTCATTTTCACGAGAAATCCACCGACCCCGGCTTTGTTAAGCGCTCCCAACATCCCGCCAGTAGAAGACTGGAAGGTCACCAGCTTGCTGTAGATCGCATACCCCGGGACCGTGGTGCTCGTCCACAGGTCCATCGTAGATGTCGTCTTGAACACCCCGGACCCCGTAGCGGTAACGATCCGGCTGTGGATACAGGAATAACCCGCCGCCGTTTCCGCTCCGATCTTGGTCACCTGGTATTTTTCAATACCGGAGTTAAGCAGCGCCGTATCGATAATATTTAAGGAATAAGTTTTATGGTCGGCATCCAGCATGACCGAATAGGTCGGCTCGTCGACCCGGCCGATATTGATGAATTTCGGCGTTACCACCCCCGGCATCGGTATCCGCCTCTCGGACCGGCCCTCGCCACTCGTCGTCAACCACGTAGTACTGGTATCCTTCGTTGCCCCGCGTTGGCTCGTCGTCGTCGTAACCGTCAGGTACATTACTCCGCTCCCCCCGCTCGCCGTCATATAACTCTTGATCGCCTTCGCTGAATCCGCCGCCGACACCCCATCGCCCCCAACCAGTCTACCCAGCGATTTCGACAACAAATCGGCCCGGCTCGTATCGTTCGGATTCTCCGCTGCGGTTTTGGCAAACGCCCCGAGCACCCGGCCCATTCCGCTTGTGTCGATCCCGCCTGTCCCCATTCCACCCGTCGCGGTTCCACCAGTCCCGCCTTTAGTCGCGCCTCCGATTTTTGTTGAACTATCCACTTTATCAAGCAGTTTGTTTGTCGTGGCATTCGTCTTCCCATTCGCCCGGCTCTGGAGCGTTTGCTTGACATTATCTGCCAGACTTTTTAAGAAAGATTGGCCCCGGACCGTTCCCGGCCGCGAAGCGGCCGCAAAAGCCGCCAAAATCATAAGTAGGTAAAAGCGTTTCATGACATAATAATTAAGAGTAGTGCGCTAATGAAGAAAAGTAAGGCGAGTACCAGCAGTACCCATTCTATCCAGGTTGTCCGTTTTGGCGCCGCCATACCCATCTTTTAATTGATGAACCAAAAATGCGGACATAAAAAAACGTCCGCCGAAATACTCGACGAACGTCCTCTCAAAATCGTTAGAAAATCGCGCCCCGACACAATCTACCCACTCACCCCCTCCCAGCTCAACACCGCCGTCAACGACACCCCCTTCGTTCCTCTGAAAAATAGCTTTGCCCCGACCCGCTCCGCCAGATCCGAAGCCAACTGCAACCCCAATCCCGACCCCCCGCTATCGATCCTTCCTTCTTTGATCCGTTTATTCAACGCCTCCGCATCGGCCGTCGCCGCCGGGTTCGTAATAGTCAGCTCTGCACCGTTGGCATCCACAACGACCCGCCGGTCCCCATCGGAATACCGCACTGCGTTCTGTAACAGGTTCCGGACGATCACCGCCAGGAAATTCTCATCCGATTCCCTCGTCAGCGTCGCAGGCACCTTGTCGAGGACCGAGACCCCCCATTCCTCCAACTGTTCATGCAAAAGTCCGATCTCCCGGTCCGTCACATCCCGCAGGTTTACCCTCCCGTACTCCGGGTGAAAATGCTCCATCTGGCTCTTACTCCAGATGAGCAGGTCCTCCATTGTCTCCAGCACATTCTCAGACGCCTTCTTCAAACTCTCTTCATGCCGGGCCCTCGCCTCCGCCGTGAACAGCTCCGGCCGCTCCTTTTGTAGCTGCATCATCCGCACGATCTTGCCCACCGGCGCCCGCAGGTCATGCCCGATGATCCCAAACAGCCGCGCCTTCGTATCGTTCGCCTTTGCCAACTCCTGGCTAAGCCTCGCCTTGCTCCGGTAAAAGTAGTACAGCAACAACGAGATCAGTCCCAGCGCCGCCAGCCCTACCACCAGCAGCAGCCGCGTCTTCGAAGCATTTTCGAGCTCCAGCACATGCAGCTGGTTCTCCTTGTCCAGCGAAGCGATCTGAAGTTCTTTTTCATGTGTTTGATAATGTGTCTCAAGGTCGGCAAACGTCCTCGAAAGCTTCTCCTTGTTCAGCGAATCTGTCACATCCACATATTGCTTGTAATAACGAAGCGCTGCCGCCAGATCCCCCTTCCCCTCCTGCGCCTGCGCCATATATTTCAGGTCGCCCGCATATTGATCCTTTGCGACCTGCTCCGCAACTGGTAACGAGAGCTCCAGTTGCGCGATCGCCGGCGAATACTGCTTCTTCGCAATAAGATAACGCGCCTTGCCAAACTGTACCTGGAAATTCAGGATCGGACTTCCCACCTTCGCGGCCAGCGTATCCGCCCTGGCGATATAACGCTGCGCCTCATCCGAATTCCCATGATCGAGATAGTAGAAAGCAATATCCAGATCGGAAGAAACAAGCTCCGAAGAGTAGGGGATCGGGTTTTCCGCGTTCGCCTCCAGCTGCCGGTCATAGTACAACGCGGAATCGATCTTCCCCGTCTCTGTAAAGGCCTCTACAAAGGAGCTGGCCAGCCGGTTCCCGATCAACGGGGCCACCGACGCGAACCGCTGACCTTTTCGAAGCGCATCCAGGCTCTTATCCGTCATCTGCGTAACGAGATAAAGCTTGGATAACATGTCACACTGGATCGCAAAGTCGTATTTCGGCTTGAGGTCGGCTGCGGTATCCACCTCCTTCTCCCGCAGCTCGATGCTGCGGATGAAATAATCCTGTGCGGTACTGTAATACGACTTGTCCTGGTAATACTGGCCCAGCGAATAATATCCGTCTTCCAGCGTCGGGCGATCATGGGTCGTATCCAGGATCGATTGCAGGATATTCTTCGCGCTGTCCATTTTGTCCATCTCCTGCAACTGGAAGGTAACTGGGATCAGCGTGATACAAGCCATCTCGGTCTGCCTCGTCAGATGGCCCTTCTGCCCGTTTTCCAGGCTCTTATGGAAATAATATTCTGCGCTGTCAAACCGCGTCTCATAATAATAGCCAACCCCCGCGAAGAACGCGAATCGTGACAGGTGCTCGTAGTCATCCGCATGCGCCATCCCCATCCCCTCCAGTCCTGCCTCCCGCAATTGAGCATGCTCCGTGCTGGCCTTGGTCCGTATCGAATCGCAATGTGCCGTCAGGGCGTCCATCTTCTCCTTATAGCTTTGCCCCATTCCCCATAAACCAAGGAACAGGAGCAACACCGTCATCATACCCTTCAACACATGCCGGTACAGTTTGCCGACCGGTAGTTCCGAGCCCGCCACCATAACCTTATTTCCCATGACCGCGCTGACCTTATCCCGCTGTATCGCATAGCTGCGATGGATGCGCACGAACTTGTCCGCCGGCAATTTCTCCAGCAGGTCGCTGAGCGTCGTCAGTACCAGGTATTGTTTGTCTTTTAACATGATGCGGGTGTAGTCCTTCATCGCCTCCAGGTACAGGACCTCATGCAGCTGCACTTTGAATTTGTCGTGCCCCTGCTTGATCACGATAGCATCCGACGCCTGTTCTCTGTCATATGCAGCAGCCTGGCTGCGCAATTGCGTGAAATCGAGAAGCCGCATGGCACACCGCGCAAACCGTTCCGCCGTCAACGGCTTGACCAGATAGTCAAACGCTTCCAGGTCGAAGCCCTCGACCGCAAATTCGGGATGTGACGTGATAAAGACCGTAAGGAAGGGCTGACCCCGTAACAACCGGAGGAGCTCAATGCCGGTCATCCCGGGCATCTCAATATCCAGGAAAACGACATCCGGCTTATGCAGGGATAAGAATTCCGTCGCTTCCAAAGGATGGCTGCAGACGCCCATTTGTCGGAGGAACGGAAATTTCCTGGCTTCAGCGTCCACGCTCATCCTGTCGAAGTCATCATCTTCGACGATGAGATATCGTAAGGTGTTTTCCATATCAAATCGGCCGGTTAGCGCCAGATAGGACTTAAATATAGAAAATAATATATAATTAAAAAAATCACTATTGCTTGAGCAGCTGGACCGTCCGTTTCCGAATTGCCGCCCGCCGTCCATGGAACACCCAGAACGCCGGTGGTATAACGAAATACCACATCCCCGATGCCACCGCGGCTTTCAACGGCAACAGCAGGGCCAGGATCACGGCGCCGGCGCCGATCGTCGCCATCATCAGCTGTGCATACATCTGCGTCCTGGTATCATACACTTCCATTGCATTCAGCTGCAAATGTCCCTTCTTCCTCAGCGCATGCGTATACAAAAGGAAAAAGATCGTATAGATAGTGAGAAAGCCAAGGCCGTATACGACAAACAACTGCGGCATCTGATCCTCCCGGATCGAGAACGGGTTTTTGGTCGAACCATAGATCATATCACCAAACCACAGCGAAAACAGAAATTTGAGCGGATAGACATAGAAAAGGACGACAAAGATCAGCATGCAATTCAGCACGACCGTCCAGGCATCATCCAGCGCATACCGCCGGAAGAAGACATGCTGCTCGTACCAGACCATCATCAGGAGCGTGAAACAGACCGCAAAGGCGAAGAACCCCCGGATCAGGATCATCAGATCGTCAAACGACTTCGGTACCTCCAGGGAAACGATCAGCAGAGTGACCGCGAACGCAAAGACGGCATCGCTAAAGGTCTCAATCCGCTGTATCTCCTGCCCTCTTAGCCGGAATCCGTGGCTGCCCTTCTGCTCACGGGTTTTAAAGATAGTCTCCCTGATCATATCGAAATGTACGAAAAAGTCATGACCTTTACGCACCCACCCCGCTACGCACCTTCCCGCCCGTGGCATTGCTTATATTTCTTGCCGCTCCCGCAAGGACAAGGATCATTCCGCCCGATCTTCGGTCCTACTTTCACCGGCTCCTGCTTCACCGGAACCGACGGATCATGATACTCGCCGCCCGGCATCCCCGCCTTCTGCGACGCATCGATATGCCCCGCACCCATCATCTGGCCCTGACCTCCGGCCTGTCCACCCGCGCCCGGACCTGCACCCGCCGCCGCCATCTCGTCCTTCCGCACCCGCAGCTTGCTCATATCCGTCCGCTGCTCGCGGCCTTCCTTTATACCCGATTGATGATGACCGGAATGGATCCCGCAGTGACAAAGGAAACTGATGATATCCCGGTTGACATCGCTGTCCATGCGCCGGAACAGCTCAAAGGCTTCCACCTTATAGATCACCAATGGATCTTTCTGTTCCAGATAGGCGGTCTGAACACTTTGTTTCAGATCGTCCATGCCCCGCAGATGCTCCTTCCAGGTTTCATCGATGATCGCCAGCGTGATCTGGCGCTCGACCGCATTCATCAACTCCCGGCCTTCACTATTCAGCGTCTTCTGCAGGTTGGCGATTACATTGGTTCGTTTCTTCCCGTCGGTAAAGGGCACGACTACATTCTCTATATGGCTGCCCTGCGTCGCCCGGATATTAGAAAATACCGGCAATGCCTGTTTGCGCAAATCATCCAGTTTGTGTTCATAGTTTTGGGTCGCCTCCTGGTAAAGCTTTTCTGCCAGCTGATTGCTGTCTTCCTTCAGGAACTCTTCCTGCTCGATCTTCGTGTCGATCCCGAAATTGACGATGGTCGATAACTTGAACCCTTCATAGTCGTCCTGCTCGCGGAACGAATTGATAAGCCCTTCCGCAACGATATAAAAAGCATTGTCCAGATCCAGCTGCAACCGTTCCCCGAACAACGCGTGATTGCGCTTTTTATAGACGACATTACGCTGTTTGTTCATGACATCGTCATATTCCAGCAGCCGCTTACGGATACCAAAGTTGTTCTCTTCCACTTTCTTCTGCGCCCGCTCGATGCTCTTCGTCACCATGGCGTGCTGGATCACCTCGCCTTCCTTATACCCCATCCGGTCCATCAGCGACGCAATCCGGTCGCTCCCAAACATCCGCATCAGGTCATCTTCCAGTGAGACATAGAACTGTGTTGTACCAGGGTCTCCCTGGCGCGCGCTACGACCCCGCAGCTGTCTGTCCACCCGGCGGCTTTCGTGCCGCTCCGTTCCGATGATCGCCAGCCCGCCCGCTTCCTTGACCCCGGGACCCAGCTTGATATCCGTACCGCGACCGGCCATATTCGTGGCGATCGTCACGGCCCCCGGCAGCCCTGCTTCCGCGACGACCTGTGCTTCCCTCGCATGCTGTTTGGCATTCAAAACATTGTGCGGTATCTTCTTCACCTGCAGCATCTTGCTCAGCAACTCGCTCACTTCCACCGAGGTCGTACCCACCAGCGAGGGTCGTCCCGCCGTCCGCAGCCGGTCGATCTCTTCGATGACTGCCTTGTATTTTTCTCTTTTTGTCTTATAAACGAGGTCCTGTGCGTCGATCCGTATCGCTTGCACATTGGTGGGGATCGTCACCACATCCAGTTTGTAGATATCCCATAATTCCGCTGCCTCTGTTTCCGCCGTTCCGGTCATGCCGGCCAGCTTGTGATACATGCGGAAATAGTTTTGTAGCGTAATGGTCGCGTAAGTCTGGGTAGCAGCTTCAATTTTTACGTTTTCCTTCGCTTCGATTGCCTGATGCAACCCGTCGCTGTAGCGACGCCCATCCAGGATACGGCCCGTTTGCTCGTCGACGATCTTGACCTGCCCGTCCAGCACCACATATTCCACATCCTTGTCGAAAAGGGTATAGGCCTTCAGCAATTGCTGGACCGTATGGATGCGATCCGCCTTGATGGAATATTCGTTGAGCAGGCCTTCCTTGCCCTGTAGCTTTTCTTCCGTACTCAGCGTGGATTTCTCGATATCGGCCAGCTTGACGCCGATATCCGGCAGGATGAAGAACTCCGGATCTTCCCCTTCCCGCGTGATCATTTGGATCCCTTTGTCCGTGAGATCGACCGAATTATTCTTTTCGTCAATGTGGAAGTACAGCTCCGCATCCACCTTACCCATTTCCTTTTGCTGGTCGGCGAGATAATAATTTTCGGACTTCTGCAGCTTGACCTTGATGCCTGGCTCGCTCAGGAACTTGATCAGCGGGCCCGACTTCGGTAACCCACGCCAGGACCGCATAAGCGCCAGGCCGCCATCCTTCGGATCGTCATTGCCTTCGGCAATCTTCTTCTTGGCTTCGATCAGGAACTGGTTGGTCACCCGCCGTTGCGCATCGAATAGTTTTTGGACCCTTCCTATCAAAATATGATATTGCTGATCATCCCCCCTGGGCACCGGGCCGGAAATGATCAACGGTGTCCGCGCATCGTCGATCAACACACTGTCCACCTCATCCACCATCGCATAGTGATGCTTGCGTTGCACCATCTCTTCCGGTGAATGCACCATATTGTCCCTCAAATAATCGAAACCGAATTCGTTATTGGTGCCATAGGTGATATCGGCCAGGTACGCCTTCCTGCGCGCCTCGCTGTTTGGCTCATGCTTGTCGATACAGTCTACCGTCAGCCCCAGCCATTCAAAGATCGGCCCGTTCCACTCCGAGTCACGCCGGGCCAGGTAGTCGTTCACCGTCACGATATGCACCCCTTCCCCCGCCAGCGCGTTGAGATAGGCCGGCAGCGTAGATACGAGCGTCTTACCTTCCCCCGTCGCCATCTCCGCGATCTTGCCCTGATGCAGGACCGATCCGCCGATCAGCTGCACATCGTAGTGTACCATATTCCAGGTGATGGGACTGCCCGCGGCCATCCAAACGTTCTTATAGATGGCCTGATCCCCCTCGATCCGGATGTGCTCCTTTTTCACGCTCAGGTCCCGGTCCAACTCCGTCGCCGTCGCCGCGACCTCCTCATTTTCTTTAAACCGGCGCGCCGTTTCCTTCACTAGCGCAAAGGCCTCCGGCAAAATGGTCTCCAGCACCTCTTCAAACTGCTCATCCCGCTCCTTCTTCAGTCCGTCGATCTCCTGGTAAATGACATCTTTACCGCTGATTTCGCTGAAAGGCAGCGCTTCCGCCTTGGCGCTCAATTCGGAGATCTGGCTGTCTATTTTGCCGAGATGATCCTTGATCCGGGACTTGAAATCCTGCGTTTTGGCGCGCAATTGGTCATTGCTCAGGGACTGGAAAGCCGAAAAGTGTCCATTGATCTGTCCTACAAGGGGAAGAATATGCTTTATATCCTTTTCAGACTTATTTCCACCGAATATTTTTGCGAGAATACCTAACATAATTCCTTAAGTATTAATGATTTTATGGTTTTCTAAGTTATCCCCTGTCAAATATAATGCTACCCTTCCCGAAAAGTCAAATTGACAGGAACGCAAATGTACGAATAATCGTTGTTTTGGTTGGACCCGCGGTAGATCTCTCTTGGACTTCCGTTGGGACGCTCCGTTCATCTTTATCATGTCTATTCGTCCTTATTCCTTCCGCCCGATGTTCCTCTTTCCCGTGATTTTGATTTGCATAGACAAATCAACTTTTCTGCCTAAACCACCTCGTACCCGAAAAAACCGCCAAACCCCCGCCAGCAGGCCATTCCACAACGAAACAATTGCCCGATCTCTCCCGCCTCCCTCTTCTCATTTGCATAGACAAATTCAAATTCTCCGCCAACACATACCCCCGCGAAATTTCCACCGGTCCGCCCCGGGCAGCCCGCGACAAAAATTTTTTTTGCACGTGACAAAGAAGTTAGTATCTTAGTGCTAAATTCATTAGCTTATGTCAGTAGCCGGACAAAATCTCAAATACCTCCGCAAGCTGCGGGGCTGGACACAGGAAGAATTCGCGGCCAAATTAGGCATCAAACGCTCCCTCCTCGGGGCCTATGAAGAAGAAAGGGCCGAACCGCGGCTGGAAGTCCTCGAAACCATCGGCGACATGTTCAAGCTGACCCTCGATGAACTACTAAGAAAAGAGCTCAGCGACAGCAAGGGCGGAAGCTATCTCAACAAACGCCGCGCCCAGAAGCTGGCGGCCGCCTCCAACGAGATCCAGCTCGTTCCCGTCAAAGCCGCCGCCGGCTACCTCGCCGGGTACGCCGACCCCGAATTCCTCGACGAGTTGAACACCTTCACCCTCCCGATGCTCGCTCCCGGCAACTACCGCGCATTCGAGATCGTCGGGGACTCCATGCTGCCCACTCCCAGCGGTTCCGTTATCGTCGGGGAAAAAGTAGACGACCTCGAAGAGGTCAAAAGCAATCAGACCTATGTCGTCGTCTCCCGGAACGAAGGCATCGTCTACAAAAGGGTCATGAAGAATAACAAATCGAAGAACAAATTTACCCTCGTCAGTGACAATACGGCATATCAACCTTACCATGTCAACTCCGAAGATGTACTGGAAGTCTGGAGAGCGCAGATGATCATCAGTAAAGCCAATACCCAGCACCGCTGGGATGTTAACCAATTGGCCAACCTCGTCAGCAACCTCCAGGAACAGGTCAGCACCCTCAAGAAAAAAATGAACTGACCCCCTATTTGGCTACAACATCCGTAGATTTGGATTAATCTCCCGGTGAAATACGGCGGAGCTTTGCTGTATAAAATTACAGCGTTATGAAAATCGTTCTCACAGGTTCATTAGGCCATGTTGGCAAACCACTCGCTCAGGAGTTGATCCAAAAAGGACATCAGGTAACCGTCATCAGCAGCAACCCCGGGAAACAAAAAGAAATTGTATCCCTGGGAGCAAACGCGGCCATCGGCAACATCGAAGACGGCGAATTTCTGACCACTGCCTTCACCGGCGCCGACGCCGTATATTGTCTGTTCGCGCCCGTCGGCTTCTTCGACCCGAACTATGACCTGATGGCGAAGATCACGCAATGGGCCAGCACCTACAAACAAGCTATCCTGCAATCCGGCGTAAAAAAGGTCGTCCATCTCAGCAGCATCGGCGCCCACACGGATAAGAATAACGGCATCCTTGCCTTTCATTACCGGGCGGAACAGATCTTACGCGAACTGCCACCCGATGTAGCCATCAAACATCTCCGACCCGTCGGGTTCTATTATAACCTGCTTAGCTTCATCCCCGGTATCAAAGCCCGGGCGTCATGGCCTCCAACTACGGCGGCGACAATAAAAAACCATGGGTCTCGCCAATCGACATTGCCGCCGTGGCCGCCGAAGAGCTAACCGGACCTTTTAACGGCCGGACCGTTCAACATATCGCCGAAACCCTCAACATTTCCCCCAATTACCTGAGCAACATGTTAAAAATGCTGACCGGTCAAAGCACTCAGCAACATATCCACGATAAACTGATCGAAAAGGCAAGAGAGAAATTATCCACGACCGAACTGTCCGTAAGCGAGATAGCCTATGAACTGGGTTTCGAACACCCTCAATCCTTCAGCAAGCTGTTCAAGACCAAGACCCGGCTTTCACTGTTGGAATTCAGACAGTCGTTTAATTGAAGCTACTGGATCTGGAAGATGCTTGCCGTCTGCTTCGACCGCCCCTCCCACCTGCGCTCCCCGCCCGCCGGCGGCAGGATCGCGAACACATTCGACTCCGCCCCCGGATCGATCGACACTGTTCCCGTAAACCGCCCAAAGGCCGGCAATATCGCATACCCCCCCCCGAAATAGAAACAGGGAAATTGCAGACTTTGCTTCCCCATGCCGCTTATCCGTATCCCCGGATGCAGGTGCCCCGAGAAAAAATAAGGCCGCGCCTTCCCTTCGTCGCCCACCCCCCCGATATCATGCACAAAAGCAAACCCGCCCATCCTCAACACCCCCTCGATCACCGTGATCCCCGCCTTCTCATACCAGTCCGCACGCAGGATATCGTGATTGCCCAACGCCAACCGGATCCCCAGATCAGGGAAATCATCCCGCCACCGGAGGAACAGATCGAGTTCCTTATTCTCCCGGCTGTGGAAAAGGTCTCCCACGACCAACAGCTGCTTCGGCTGGAAATACTGGATCAGCGACAACAACCGCAACAGGTCCTCCCGGTACACCGATTGCGGGACCGCGATCCCCGCCTTCCGGAAGTGCCCCGTCTTCCCAAAATGCAGGTCCGACAGGATCAGCGACCGCTCCTCCTCCCAATAGATACACCGATGGGGAGAAAGCCACAATTGCTGACCGCGAAGACGATATGGGAATGCCGGCTGCATACCACGCAAATGTATTTCAATATTTATTCCCTCCAAGTTACGTTTCCCTGAAAAATTGTCCTTACTTTGGAAGCACCAACTTCAAAACTATTACACATGGCCGCTTCTACCCCCACCAACAAACAGACCGATGACAACTGGCTTGGCGAGCACGGCGAAAAGCTCCCCACAACGATCAATGTACTGACGATCCTGACCTTTATCGCCAACGGATTTGGATTTTTGTGGGCATTTGTCACTTATGCCCGCGCCCACGCCAACTATGACAGCATGGTCAAAGCCCAGGCGAACCTGGATTCGGCGCCCGACTGGGCCAGAAAAATGGCTGGGCCTCATCCTGTGGAAACAGCCCAGGCCATGTTGGACAATCGCTTGCCCATCCTGATCATCACCCTCATCAGTGCAGCGCTTTGCTTCTTCGGCGCTTTACAGATGCGCAAGCTCAAAAAGACCGGATTCTCCCTTTATATCCTGGGTGATATCGTGGGTTACGCCACAGGAATATTTATTGGGTTTGATGTGTTCGCCACCATCGGAGTCGGCATTGCCATCGCAATCACTCTACTATTCGTCATCCTCTATGCCACCCAGCTGAAATACATGAAATAACTCCACCTGACCCGCGCGCCGGCCCCGCGTCAGCGCAACTGCGCCTGCATCCGCCTCACCCTGTCTTCCAGTTTTTCAGAAGACATATCCTCGCGCATGCTATCCACTTTTAGCGGAAAGCAGAACGGCGTCAGCTGCTTTGGCCACCGCAACACGATCGTCCCCCTGCTGATCCGCTCCAGCATATTCCGCAGCCGCCGCTCCTCCATCTGCTGGTCCATGACTTCATTATAGGCCTGCCGGATCAGGAGATTATGCGGATCGTATTCGCTAAAAACATTGAAGAGCAGCGATGCCGACGACTGCAAATGCCGAGCCTTGGTATGCTCCCCCGGATAGCCCTGGAAGATCAACCCACCGATCACCGCAATATCCCGGAACTTCCGCCTTGCCATCTCCGCGCTGTTCACGCTCCGCTGGATATCCGCCGTCAGATCATCGGGACTGAACAACTCATAACAATTGGTATCGTCCAATGGGATCGGCTGGTCGCTCAACAACTCGAAACCGTAATCGTTCATCGCAAACGAGAAACTGATCGGCACCGCCCGGCTGATCCGGTATGCCAGCAACGCCGCCATCGCCTCATGCACCAGCCGCCCCTCGAACGGATAGACGAACAAATGATACCCATCCTTCGTGCCGATCTGCTCGATCAACAATTCATTTTCCCGAGGCATATACGACAAGGCTGCCTGCAATTCGAACAAGGGCTGCAACACCCGCAACTCGATATCTCCGACAACCAACCCCGCACCCTCCGCCGATCCATGGACCCCCACCATCTCAGATGCCTCATCCAGCTTCCGCCGCAGCATCATCCCCAGGTTCGCCGACAGTGGCATCCTCCCCCCATTCCAGCTTGGCACCCTCGACTTCTTTGCATTCGACTTCCGCACCAGGACCGTCATTTCCTTTATCATCACAAACTCCACATTCCTCCCCGCCAGCGTAAAGACATCTCCCGGCTCCATCCGCGATACGAAATATTCTTCAATGACCCCCACATATCCGCCGCTGACGAACCGCACCTTTAGCATCGCATCGCTCACGATCGTCCCGATATGCAGCCGGTGTCGCATCGCTACCCGCCGGCTGTTTATCTTATACAACCCATCCTCCGTGATCTCTACCTTCCGGAACTCATCATATTGTTGTAAAGCTGCCCCCCCTTCCGTAATAAAACGCAAGATCTCCAGCCACTCCCCCTCCTCCATCTCCGCATAACAATACGTCGACTTCAACTCCCGGTAAATGACCTCCGGCCTGAACCCCTCCGATATCGCGAGGGTCCCTAAATATTGGATCAACACATCAAAACAAAGCAGCATCGGATCCCGGCTCTCGATCAACCCCTGCTTCATCGCCGCCTTTAGTGCCGCCGCCTCGACCAGCTCCAGCGAATGCGTGGGGAGAAAATAGATCTTACTCACCTGCCCCGGCTGATGTCCGCTCCGCCCCGCCCGTTGCAGGAAACGCGCAACCCCCTTGGGGCTGCCGACCTGCACCACCGTCTCCACCGGCCGGAAATCCACCCCCAGATCGAGGCTGGCCGTACAAACCACCGCCTTGAGCTTTCCCTCATGCAACGCCTCCTCTACCCAGGTCCTCAAGGCCGAATCGATGGACCCGTGATGCAAAGCGATCGCGCCCGCGAGGTCCGGCGCCACCGTCAGCAAGGACTGATACCAGGTCTCGCTCATTCCCCGCGTATTGATAAAGATTAAGGTCGTCCTACTGCGCTCGAGGATCGGGATCACCTTATGGATTAGCTTTAACCCCAAATGACCAGCCCAGGGATACTTCTCGATCTCATCCGGCAAGATCGACTCCACCTCGATCGGCTTATCGATCAGCGCGCGCACAATAAAACCACCGCCGCCCACCGACGCCAACAGCACCTCCTTCGCCTCCTCCAAATTCCCGATCGTCGCACTGATGCCGATAATGGAACACCCTCCCTCCTTTACCCCAACAATCCGCGACAACGCCAGCTCCACCTGCACCCCCCGCTTGCTGCCCAGCAACTCATGCCACTCATCCACGGCGATCACGCGCAAGGGCGCGAACACCTCCGCATACCCCTTCTGCGCCAGCAGCAAATGCAAACTTTCCGGCGTGATGATCAACACCTCCGGCATCCGCCGCTTCTGCCTCTGCCGCTCACTCATCTCCGTGTCCCCATTCCGGATACCCACCTGCCAGCGCATCCCCAGCCCCGCAACGACCTCCTCCATCGCCCGGCCGATATCCTTAGCGAGGGCGCGCAGCGGTGATATCCACAACAATTGTAGCCCCTGACCGCTCAGTCTCTGCCAATCCTCCGGATGCCGGTTGATAAAGTCGATGAGCACCCCCAGGAAGACCGAAAACGTTTTACCGCATCCCGTCGGCGCATTGACCAACCCCGACTCCGCCGCCAGGACATGCTCCCACGTCTCCTCCTGGAACGCGAACGGTTGTCGCCCCTGCGATCCCATCCACTCGCGGATGACCTTATATCCTATGGTTTCATCTAATCGCATTTATTTTCCGTACAATTCCAACATTTTTTTTAGGTTGCCGATCGTATCGATCTCGGCCACCTTTTTATCCCTCCGCCACCGGTTGATTCGCGGAAAACGAAGCGCCACACCCGACTTATGCCGCCCCGACGCCGCTATGCCCTCAAAAGCGATCTCGAACACCAGCTCCGGCTTTACCGTTCGGACGGGGCCAAACTTCTCCAGGGAATTCTTTCGCACAAACGCATCCACCTCCGCCAGCTCTTTGTCGGTCAACCCCGAATACGCCTTTGTAAAAGTAAGCAACTGATCTCCGTCGCGGACCGCAAACGTATAGTCCGTGTACAAATTACTCCGACGCCCATGACCCTTCTGCGCGTATACCATCACCGCATCGATCACCAGCGGATCGATCTTCCACTTCCACCAGTCCCCCCGCCGCCGCCCCACCTGATAGACCGACGACTTTCGCTTCAGCATGATCCCTTCACTTCCCATCTCGCGCGCTCTTGCCCGCTCCGCCGTGAGCTGATCCCAACTGATAATTTCGATGATCGGCGACAACCGCAACAACGGATGTGCGGCGGCACGCACCACCCGCTCGAGCTGCACCCTCCGTTCTTCCAACGACCGCCCCCGCCAATCCTCACCTCCATATTCCAACAGGTCATAAGCAATGAAGCCAACCGGCACTTCGCTTAAGTTCTTTTTCGTCACATTCTTCCGCCCGATCCTCGTCTGTAACGCCGCAAACGGCAAGACCCCCTCCTCCTTCACTCCGATTATTTCTCCATCGAGCACGGTCCCCGGCTCCAGCCGGTCCTTAAAACCCTGATACTCCGGGAACTTCTCCGTCATCAGTTCCTCCCCGCGACTCCACACGAACATCGCATCCTCCCGCCGGATCAGCTCGCCGCGTATTCCATCCCACTTCCACTCCGCCTGCCACTCCTCGGGCCTTCCCAATGCCGGCAAGTCCTCTTCGAGCGCATAAGCGAGATAGAAAGGATAGGGCCTTGACAGCTCCGTCCCGCCGCCCTCGCCGCTGGTCAGCGCCCCATAATCCATGCTCGCCGGGTCCCAGTCCCCGCTGATCCGATGCGCCACCACCGAAGCCTCCGCACCCGTCGCGCGTGCCAGCGCATTTACCACCGTCTGCTGCGAAATGCCGATCCGGAACCCGCCCGTGATCAATTTATTGAACACAAAAAGCTCGTCCTGGTTCATCCCGGCCCAACAACGCTGTACAAACGCTTTTTTTACCGCCTCTTCCTCCTTCCCCAATTCTCCCAGCCGGATCAGGTAATAGCCGAGGCTCGCACCGGGATCTTCGGCTGCATCGCCTTCTGGCAATAATAATGCGATCGTCTCTGCCAGATCTCCCACCGTATGATAACTCTCCTCGAATAACCACCCTGGTAAGCCCGTCAACTCCCGGCACCACTCCCACAACATTGTCGTGTTAACTGTCCGCTTTGGCCGCCGCCCGCTGAAGAGCGCGATCACCCAAACCTTATCCGCATCCGCCGCCGCCGAGAAATATTGCTCCAGCAATTCCAGCCGGTCATTTGTCTTCGTGCTGGTCCCAAGCTTCACTGCCAACTCCGCAAAAAGCCGCATACCGCTCTTTTGCCCTTCAGCCGTTTCCATCGTTCGCGCCCTCCTTTACGCTCTCCTCATCCTCCCCAAATTCAGTTTTAACTTCTCCCGCCGAAATCCCTTCCTCATTCAAATATCTCGACAACGCCGCCTGAAACCCGTGAGTCACATAGACCTGCTCCGCGCCCGTCGCCCGCACCGCTCCCAACAGCCCCTTCCAGTCCGCATGATCACTCAACGCAAACCCCGCATCCGCATTCCGCCGCCTCACATTCCCGCGCACCTGCATCCACCCGCTGCATATCCCCACCGAGTAAGGCTGGAAACGCCGCATCCAGGACGAATCCTCTGCGCCGGACGGCGCGATCACCACCTGCCCGCGAAAGATTTCCTTTGGCATCTCCGGCTCCACGCGCACCACCGGGGGCAAACTCACCCCCGCGCCCACCAGCGCCTGATGTACATTCCAGATCGCCCCATGCACAAAGACAGTCACGCCCAACGGCTCCAGGCAGGTTAAGAGCCGCTGCGCCTTCCCCAGGCTGTATGCGATCAGGACTGAAGTCTTCCCCAACCCCCGGTTTTCGGCCACCCATTGCCGGATCGAAGCATAGATCTCCGCCTGCGGTTTCCATTGATAAATCGGCAACGCAAAGGTCGATTCGGTGACAAAGACATGGCATCGCACCGGTTCAAAGACCCCGCTGAGGCCATCATCCTCCGTTTTATAGTCGCCGCTCACTACCCAAACCCGGCCCTGGTATTCCACCCGAACCTGCGACGACCCGATAATGTGCCCCGCCGGATAAAGACTGACCCGCACCCCATTGCTTTCGATCGTTTCTCCCCATTCCACTCCCTGATAAGAACCCGGCCCCAGCCGTAACTCCAGCAACGGCACCGTGAGCCGATGACACAGATAGGCGCCGCTCCCCGCCCGCGCATGATCACTATGCGCATGCGTGATCACCGCCCGCTCCACCGGCTTCCACGGGTCGATATAGAACCCGCCCGCCGGGCAATACAAGCCCTTATCGGTAAAGTCGATCATAAATTAATTCACCGCAGTCACATTCCCATCCATCTTATGGATAAAATACAGCTTCTTGTTCTCGAAGTAGTCCAGCGTCATCGATTGCCGGTTGAGAAAGACCGGCTCTATATTGAAGTCATTGAATACCTTGAATTTTTTCTCCCCGATACTCCCGCCCAGGTCCCGCCCATGCAGACACAGCAGATGCCCGAACCGGTATACACTCTCATACCCCCGGAATACCATGTCGCTGGGCCGGCTGTAGAACCGCCCCTTATAATACTGGTTGATCTCTTTTACCAGCGTATCTGCCGGGTTCATATAGAACGGTGTCGTATAGATGATCTCCTTCCCCGCCAACTCCGGCTTCGAAAGATCTATATTGTCCCAGGTCGGCATGCCGATCAGCGTCGTCGGATAGTTCTTCAAATAAGCCAGCATCCCAGCCAACCGGCTGCCAAACCCCTCGTCCAGGCTTCCCGCAACACACACCGTCTGCTCCGTACTATCGAGGTAGGCGGTCACAGCGGCGTTATCGAAATTATCATCCAGCGTCACATACTGGATCTTGAGCGGGACGCCGGCCGTCACATGATCGAGATCTGTAAAATATCCCTTTAGCCGGTCTTCCTGTGCACCCTTCTTGCGGAAGAAGACCAGCGGCTTTGTCGGGAAATTTCGTTGCATATACCGGTAAATGGCTTCGCAATGCGCCCGCAGCGTAGAATTGAGGATCACCAGGTCCGGATTGGCCGTGATACCCGCATCGTTCGGAAAATTGACATTGATGAACGGAACATGCTGCTTGAGCGCCACTGCGGCCAGCTGCTGCTCCTCACCCCCATTCACCACCGAACCGATGATCAACTCGAAATCCCGGAACGCCGAATCAGCCACCACCTGGCGGATCGGCTGCGTGGCCGACCGCGTATCGTAGATATGCACATCCAGCCTTGCCCCCTCTTTCCGCAGAGAATCCAGCGCCAGTTCGACCCCTTCATAAAACTCCAGCCCCGGATTGATGAATTTGGGAAAATTTTTGTCGTAGCGATAATTACCTGTCGCGTCAAAAGCCGAATCCAAATACAACGGCAGGAAAATGGCCACTGAATGCCGGGCATTGCTGTCCACAGGAGGCTTAATGGCCGTCGTATCTTGCGCGTGAGCCCGTAAGCCCAGGATCAATAACAAAGAATATCGGAAATACTTTTTCATTCCCATTCGATCGTGGCCGGCGGCTTACTGCTGATATCATACACGACCCGGTTGATCCCCTTCACCTGGTTGATGATCTCACTCGAAATATCCGCCAGGAACGTATACGGCAAATGCGCCCAGTCCGCCGTCATTCCATCCACCGACGTCACCGCCCGCAACGCAACCGTGAACTCGTAGGTTCGCTCATCACCCATCACCCCCACACTCTTCACCGGCAATAGGATCGCCCCCGCCTGCCAGACCGTGGAATAGAGATGATGATCTTTCAGCGCCCGGATATACAAATAATCTGCTTCCTGCAACAATCGCACCTTCTCCGGCGACACCTCGCCCAGGATGCGGATCGCCAACCCCGGTCCCGGGAATGGATGCCGCTGCAATTGCTCATCCGGTATGCCCAGCTCCGCACCCACCCGCCGTACCTCATCCTTGAACAGATACCGGAGTGGTTCAACCAGCTCCAGGTGCATGGTCGAGGGAAGACCCCCTACATTGTGATGCGACTTGATTGTCACCGACGGCCCATGCACAGACACACTTTCGATCACATCGGGATAGATCGTCCCCTGTCCCAAAAGCTCCACACCTTCTACCTGCGCCGCCTCGGACTGGAACACCTCGATGAATAACCGCCCGATCGTCTTGCGTTTGGCTTCCGGATCCGATAGGCCCGCCAACCCGCTGTAAAATAGCTCCGACGCATCCACCCCCTTGACATTCAACCCGATCTTCCGGTACGTCTCCAGCACCTGGCTGAACTCATTTTTCCGCAACACGCCATTGTCCACGAAGATCCCCAGCAGCCGATCGCCGATCGCCTGGTGGATCAGCGTCGCCGCCACCGTGGAATCCACGCCGCCGCTCAAAGCCATAATGACCTTTCTTGACCCGATCTGCCGCTGCAACGCCGCCACCGTGTCCGAGACAAAATGCGCCGGCGTCCAGTCCTGCGAACAGCCGCAGATATTGACGAGAAAATTTCGAATTATTTTTTTCCCTTCAATTGAATGATACACTTCCGGATGGAATTGCAGACAATACAACGGCAACTCGCCGTTATGCCCCGTTTTCCGGAAAGCGGCATACGGGATATTCTCCGTATTCGCCAGCACTTCGAATCCGGCCGGCAGGTCCAGGATCGTATCGGCATGGCTCATCCATACCTGCGACAGTTCCGTGACCTCCCGCAAAAGCATATCCTCTTTTTGTTTGCGCAGGAGGGCCCGCCCGTATTCCCTTTTATTGCTCTTTTCTACGCTCCCCCCATACAATTTGGCCGTCAACTGCGCCCCATAACAGATCCCCAGAACCGGTAACCGCTGGTGCAACGCCGCAATATCCACCATCGGCGCTCCGCCATCATTTACCGAAAAAGGACTACCCGAAAGGATAACCCCCTTCAGCGAAGGGTCGAACTCAACCGGCTTATGATAGGGAATGATTTCGCAATACACACTGGCCTCACGTACAGCCCTGGCTATCAATTGAGTATACTGAGAACCAAAGTCGAGGATTAGAATCTTTTCCGTCATCGTGACGCGAAGGTAAAAAAAATCCCCCACTGTAACCTTGACTGCTTTTGCCCGTCAAATCAACTACATTTGCGTATAACCTAAAGCATTCACCATGACCAGGATCAACCTTAAGACCAGCCTCCTACTGCTCAGTTTTCCCCTGTTTGTTTTTTCCTGCCAGCATTTCTTTGGCAAACGGGTGCATGGCAACGGCAATATAACGACCCAGGACCGGACGGTGAATGATTTTAAGGATGTTAAGGTCGACGGAGCAGCCAAAGTGTTTGTCTCACAAGGCGACCAGCACTCCGTAAAAGTAGAGGTCGACGAGAACCTCCAGCAATTCGTGGAAGTCTACCAGGAAGGCAACAAGGTCATCGTCCGCGAGAAATCCGGCTTCAACCTCGACCCCACCGGCGACCTCAAGGTTTATGTCACTTCTCCCGTTTACAATAATATCGATGTCTCAGGCGCCTGCGACATCATCGGCCAGACACCCATCAACAACCCCGAAAGCCTCGACATGCATATCAGCGGCGCCGGTGATATGAAAATGGAGGTCAACGCCCCCCATATCTCCGCCGAAGTCTCCGGCAGCGGCAATATCGACCTGAAAGGCGAAGCCAAATCCGCCGACCTCGACCTGAATGGCGCCGGCCATGCCCACTGCTTCGACCTCAAAACGGAATCGACAAAAGTGGAGATCTCCGGCGCAGGTTCAGCCCAGGTTTATGCCAGCGTCCACCTCGACGCCGAGGTCAGCGGCGCCGGCAGCGTGGATTATAAAGGTGGTGCCGCCGTCGACCAACATGTCAGCGGCGCCGGCAGCGTCCACAAGGCAGACTGATTTAGGTTCATCTTAACTTTATTTTTCGGAAAATTGCTCCATGCGTTGTGCGTGGCTTTCCCTCTTTCTTCTCCTGTTCGCAGGTGCAGGCGCGCAAGCGCCCCCGGCCCCCGAAATATTCGTCAACGCCGTCTTTGCCATTGTCGTCGACACCTCGCACCCTCACTACTTCCTCGTCACCGGTGCCGACACCTGCCGTTTCGTGAAATATGACTATGACGAATGGGCAGATCATCACCTGCTCGAACCCGTACCCATCAGTATCCTCAACGAGTTGGCTGAAAAGGTCTACCACTCCCGCTCCCCCTATTTTTGGAAACAGGATTCGCTGATAAAAGCTGTCTGTGTAACCCGCCGCCAGGCCGACTCCATCCTCTACCTCAATCCGCCTGACGGCGACGGCACCCCGCGCCATCTCGTCTTCAGCTTCTCCCTACCCCAATTTACCGACGATGGAAAATATGCCGTTATCGACCTCAACATGATCTGCGGCGGCCGTTGCGGCCTCGGCTCTACCTACATTTTCCGCCGAACCGATACCGGCTGGAAGATGATCGGTGTCTACCGAAACTGGTCGGCCTGAATTTCGCGTTAATTTGGAATGGTTAATCTACAAATTAACATATTTAACACTTATCCAAATATTTCGGTTCCTCCCCTTATCATCCGTACACGAGATCTTCACAGGCCCCTCCGTCGGGATAAAAAACTCCCTCGTACCCGCGTCCCCCGCCTTATAGAACCGGTCATTGATATACCAAAATACCTTCCCCACATCATTTCCCACCCGGCATCGCAACTGCAACGGCTCCGGGTCTTTCCGGTTGATCAGGTACTCGCTTCCGTTAGCCGGAGAAACGACCACCGGCCCCCCTTCCAAAAATACCTTTTCACACATTGGATTATGCGGCGGGATCGGCGTATACAGCATTTTGTTAGCCTCATAGTATTCCCTCATCTCCGGTGGAACGATCTTGTACAGTTTTTTCTTATATCCCGATTGCGGTAAACACACCCGGCAATAGGATATCTTTTCGTCCGGCGACACAAACACCTCCTGCATATTGTCGCACTTGCGGGAAGGCGACACCAGCGGAACAAAATAATCGGTCACCAGATGGCCGCAAAAGTCCGCCGGCGGCAATCCCGTCTCCGTACAAACCATTCGGATATCACAATCCGCCGGCTGACTAAACCAGGACTCGTCATCATTATAGTCGATCGTATTGAAAACGGTGAACAACAACGGCGTCGCCACATTGGCGCCACTCAGCTCCGGAACGCCCACGCCCGAAAAATTACCCACCCATATACCCACGGTATATTTTTTATTGTAACCAATACTCCACGCATCCCGCCGGCCATACGACGTGCCCGTCTTCCAGGCGATCTTCGGCAAATGCACCGTACTTGTCCAGTTGACCGGAAAATCCGGCCGGTTCACTTTGGAAAGGATATCATTGATCATAAAGGTCGCCGCCGGACTTAAGATCCGCTGCCCGCCCGGGGCGCCTCTCGGAATCGCTGCGTTTGCCGGTCGCCACGCATTCCGCAACTTCGGTTCCGCCGGAACACTATCATCCAACGTATACACCGGCCGCACCCAACGTCCGTCATTGGCAAGGATCGAATACATCCCCGTCAGCTCCTCCAACGTCGCTCCACATCCTCCCAGGATCATCGATAACCCCAGCTTATTCCGGTCTTTGTCGACCTGTCGGAACCCGCAAAGCGCCAGATTCCGGATCAACACGTCCTTGCCCAGGGCTTTAAGACTTTTTACCGCCGGGATATTCAACGAGTGCCCGAGCGCATAATCCATCGTGACATATCCATTGAATTTCTGGTCATAGTTCTCCGGCGCATACCCTTCAAAATTGACCGGCACATCCGTGATGGTCATTTTCGGTGTCAGCAGCCCCGCATCGATACACAGGCCATATAACAACGGCTTTAACGTGCTCCCCGGCTGCCGGACCGATGCCGCCCCATTCACCTGACCGCCATCGGCAGAGTCATGAAAGTCGGCACTCCCGATATAGCTGACCACCCGATGGGTTTGATTGTCCAGCACAATGACGGCCGCATTCCGGATATTGCCGAGAGCCAAGGTCCGCGAATAGTCCTTTACCAGTTTTTCAATCTTCAGCTGGTCGTTCAGATTGATCGTGGTATGAATAATATCCCCGCCGCTTTTCTTTAGTTTTAATGCCAGCTGAGGAACCAGCTCCGGCACCGTTCCCCGCGTCGCCATAAGCGGCTCACCCAGCGCATCCTCGATCTCCTTGGGCGTAAAAACGTTCTCACTCACCCACCTTCGCAGCCATTTATTCCGCTCCGCCACGATCCTGTCATTGTGCTTGCCGATCACCAACGTGGACGGCCGGTTAGGGATTACCGATAACGCCGTGATCTCCGCCAGCGACAGATGATCGGGGTTTTTGGAAAAATAGAGGATCGAGGCCGACTTTACACCCTGGATATTGCCGCCATAGGGCACCTTGTTCAAATAGAGCTGCAGGATCTCATCCTTATTGTATTTCCATTCCAGTTGGAAGGCGCGAAAGACCTCGACGAGTTTGTTCCAATAGGTCCGGTGCTTCGGCTCCAACGCCCGCGCCAACTGCATGGTGATTGTACTGGCTCCCGACGTGCGGTGAAAAGTCAGGATATTGCGCCCCAGCGCCCGCAGCATCGCCACCGGATTAACCCCCGGGTGATAATAGAAGTACTTGTCCTCTTTTTCGATAATGGTTTTCCTCAATAAAGGACTGATCTCCGCCAGATCGGTTTTCATCCGCCATTGCTGGTCTCGCGTCAGGAATACATGGATCACCTCGCCCTTATTATCCGTGACAACAGTCGAATATTCGACCCGGTCGGGTAGAGGAAAGATTTGATTTAATAATAGGAAGACCAGAAACAGTCCTACTGCACCGAGGAACGCCGCCCTCACCCATCGGCCCAACCGCCTCCAGTTTAACAAATTCTTATTGCTCCACCACTTGACAAATGCCTTTTTCATATCGTAATTTCAGCTCAAATTTATCGGGCTCGCCCGCAACCCCATGTCCCCCTCCATTCCGCCTTAGCTTCACACTAATTTCCCTCTTTATTCGTTTGCGGACAAGATCCGCTACTCATAATTTCTTGGCCTTTTTGTATATTAACGTCGTTTTATATAAAAACCTCAACCTGACCTTCTATGCCTAACCGTTCTGGCCTGGCGGCCATTTTGTTGCTTGCAACCTTCACCGCTATCACATCCTGTAACCGCAGCACCGTTAGCCTCGACAATACAAACGCCGTGGACGAAGTGCCGGCACTCGGCAATCTCAGTTTCCGGTTCGACCAAACCCTCGTCCCCGATTCCCTCGTCGACCAATGGGACTCTACCCAATATATCGATTTCGAACCCCGGATACCCGGTCGCTTCCGTTGGGAACATCCTGACGAGCTCGTTTTCTCCCCGGCCCGGCCTCTTGCTCCCGCCACCACCTACAAAGCAACCCTGAAAAGCACCATCCTGCAACACAGCAAGTTTGGCCGTATCGCCAACAACACCGACCTCACCTTTCATACTCCCGACCTGCGCGTGGATAACGTCAACGCTACCTGGGTATTGCAGGACGAAAACAGTAGCTCCGCCATCCCCCAGCTCGAAGTCCAGTTCAATTATCCGGTCAACCCCAATACCCTCAAGGACAAGTTGAGCATCCTCGTCGGTGACCAAACCGTAAACTACGCCCTTCAGACTCTTTCCGCGTCGGACCATATCTCGCTGCGCCTGCTCAACCTTAAAATGGAAGACAAGACCCTCGACGCAAAGATCGGCATCGAAAAAGGGCTTCTTCCCGAAGGCGGCACCAAAGGGCTGGCTACCCGGATAGAACTCAATACTTCCATCCCCTCTCCCTATGTCCTGTCCATCGGTGAGGTGACTACCGACCACGACGGAACGACCGGCTCCATCCGCGTCTCTACCAGTCAGCAGATCATCCCCGCCAACCTTACCAGCGCCCTCTCCCTCAGCCCGGCCGTTAAATTCACGGCGGAGCCGACCGAAACCGGATTCGTCATTCGCAGCGACAATTTCGACCAATCCAAAAGCTATACCCTCACGATCGGCAAGGGCATCCGCGGCCGTATCGGTGGAGCCCTCCACGAAGAATATTCGACCAATATCACCTTCGGCGAACTCGAACCGGCTATCAGCTTCGCCAACGATAAGGGAATTTATCTGTCCGGAAAGGGCGCGAAAAACATCGAAGTGAGAATTGTGAACGTCCAGCGTGTAAAAGTCGTCATTTCCAAAATATATGAAAATAACCTGCTCGCGGCCCAACACAGCAACTACCGCCCGCAAGAAATCAGCAGCAGCGCCACGACGGTCTCCAATCCATCCGCAGGCGGCGAGGGGGACGAGGAGGGCCCTTCCGACAATAGCTCCGACGACGACCTTACCCTTGGCGATGTCATTTACGAAAAGGAAATCGACACCCGCTCCCTGCCCGTAAGTGCGACGAGCAGCATCAACCGCATCCTCAACCTGAATATCACCGACAAACTGCCGGAATTTAAAGGTATCTATCACGTGATGATCCGTTCCACAAAAAATTATTGGGTACGCGACAGCCGCTTTGTCTCGCTTTCCGATATCGGATTGATCGCCAAAGAAGGAAAGGACAAGATCCTCGTATTTACGAATTCCATCAACACCGCGGCCGCAATCCCCGGTATCAGCATCCAGGCCTACGGGGCAAACAACCAGTTGCTCGGCACCGGCACCACCAGCGCCGACGGCGTTGCCGAGATCGCCTACACCCGGAAAGAATTTGCCGGCTTCCGCCCCGCCATGCTTATCGCCAGATCAGCCGACGATTTCAACTACCTGCCCTTTGGCACCACCCGCATCAATACCTCCCGCTTCGAAGTGGGGGGAAGACGGAGTAACCCAACCGGCCTCGACGCCTTTATCTATCCCGAGCGGGATATCTACCGCCCGGGTGAACGCGTGAACTTCTCTGTGATCCTCCGCGACCGCGGGTGGAAATCGCCGGGAGAACTCCCCGTCGTCCTCAAATTCCTCCTGCCCAATGGAAAAGAGCTGAAGTCATTCCGGAAGACCCTCAACGCCCAAGGCTCTCTCGATGGTAGCGTCGATCTCGCAGTCTCCGCCATCACCGGTAGCTATTCTCTGGAAGTATATACCTCGAACGACGTTTTGTTGGCTACCCAACCCTTCCGGATCGAAGAGTTCGTACCCGACCGCATCAAAGTCACCGCCCAGCTTGACCGACCGTTCCTGGAAGCCGGCGACGCCACGAAACTGAACATCCATGCCGTGAACTTCTTCGGCCCCCCCGCTGCCAACCGCAACTACGAATGCGAGATCCAGGTTCATCAACGTAACCTCCGGCCGAAGAACTATGACAACTATGGCTTCAGCCTTTCCGACCAAAGCTCCCTTTTTGATAAGAACGTCCGGCAGGGAAAGACCGATGACCAGGGTAATGCCATCGAACACTACGACGTTCCCGGAATCTTTAAGAATATCGGTCTGCTGCAGGCTACCTTCTATGCGACCGTCTTTGATGAGACCGGTCGGCCCGTCAGCCGCAGTACATCTGTTGACATCTATACCCAACCTGTTTTCTTCGGCGTCGCCGACGACGGCTATTGGTTCTATCCATTGAACCAACCCGTCATCTTCCCGCTGGTCGCCCTCGACCGAAGCGAGAAGATCGTCAACGGCGCCACCGCCCGCATCGAGGTGATCAAACACGAATACCACACGGTCCTGACGAGGAACGGCGACTATTTCCGCTATGAGTCCCAGGAGCAAGACAAACTCGTCAGCTCAGGCAACGTCAACGTCAGCGGCGAAGCCAGCAAATACGCCTTCACGCCGCGCTCGCCCGGCGACTACGAATTGCGCGTCTCTATCCCCGGCGCCAACAGCTATGTCAGCCGCAACTTCTACAGTTGGGGTGCCTGGGGCGGCGATAACGGCAACTTCCAGGTCAACAACGAAGGACATATCGATATTTCGTTGGACAAGACGAACTACTATACCGGTGAGAATGTCGGCGCGCTGTTCAAAACACCCTTCGACGGCCGAATGCTGATCACGATGGAAACCGATAAAGTGATCTCTTATCAATATGTAGACGTCGATAAACGACAGGCCCATGTGAGCCTCCCGCTTACCGCCGATGCTGTCCCCAACGTGTATATCACCGCGACACTCATAAAGCCCCACGAGCTTTCCGACATCCCGCTGACCGTGGCGCACGGCTTCCAGTTGGTAAAAGTAGAGGTTAAAGAACGTCACATGGCCGTAGAGATCGAAGCGCAGACTTCCGTCCGTTCGCATACGCATCAGAAAGTGACCGTCAAGGCCTCCCCTGGCAGTATGATCACCCTCGCTGCCGTCGACAATGGCGTCCTGCAAGTCACCGACTTTACGACCCCCGACCCCTACACCCATTTCTATGCAAAACGGGCGCTCGAAGTCACCGACTACGACCTCTATCCCTTGCTGTTCCCCGAAATAAGGGCCGCCCTAAGCAGCACCGGTGGCGACGGTGACCTGAAGAAACGGACCAACCCCGTGCCTGCCCATCGCATCAAAATCCTATCTTATTGGAGCGGCATCGCCCAGGCCGACGGCGGCGGCGAAGCCAAATTTGAATTTGATATTCCTCAGTTCTCGGGCTCGGTCCGGCTGATGGCCGTAGCGTATAAGGAGGAGAGCTTTGGCTCTAAGGATGCTACGATGACCGTCGCCGATCCGATCGTCCTTAGCTCGGCGTTGCCGCGCTTCATGAGCCCCGGCGATACCGTGACGTTGCCGGTGACCATCAGCAATACCGCCGCCTCGGGCGCGGGCGCCGATGTGAAGCTTCGGCTGAGCGGCCCCTTGCATCCCATCGGAGAACAGGAGCAATCGGTCAATATCGCCGCCAACAGTGAAGGCCGCGCCGAATTCAAGTTGGCGGCATCACCCGCTATCGGTATCGGTAAGGTCACCGTTGAAGTCAACAGTAAAGGAGAACGATTCACCGACGAGACCGAGATTGGTATCCGTCCATCGGCACCGCTGCAGAAGCTGACCGGCAGCGGGTCCATCGCCGGCGGCTCATCTCAGCCGGTCAATTGGAGCATCGGCGACTATATCCCCTCCAGCATCGACTACCAGCTGGTCCTCAGTAAGTCACCCGCCGCGGAACTGGGACCCTGGCTGAGTCGCCTGGTCGAATACCCATATGGCTGCACCGAACAGACCGTATCCATCGCCTTCCCGCAATTGTATTTTGGCGATCTGGCCGACCTCGTGAGGACCAAAGCGGTCGACGCCGCACAAAAGGCCAATGCCAATTCCAACGTCCAGGAAGCGATCCGTAAAATAAAAATGCGCCAGCTGTACAACGGTGCCGTCACCCTCTGGGACGATGAAGGCACCGAGAACTGGTGGGCTACCATTTATGCCGCCCACTTCCTGCTCGAAGCCCGGAAGGCCGGCTTCGACGTGGACAAGAGCCTGCTCTCCACGATGCTTGGGTATATCAACAACCGGCTAAAGAACCGCGAAACTATCATGTATTGGTATAACCGCACATTTAACCGAAGGATTGCGCCGGAAGAAGTGACCTACGGATTGTACGTGCTCGCGCTGGCCGGACAACCTGATGTGAGTGTGATGAACTATTATAAGGCCAATCCCTCCATGCTCAGCCTCGATTGTCGGTATATGCTGTCTGCCGCTTACGCGCTAGCCGGCGACCGCCGCAGCTTCCAGCAGTTCCTGCCTGCCAGCTTCAGCGGTGAAGAGGCCAATACCATGACCGGCGGCAGCTTCGCCTCCGATATCCGCGACGAATCTCTCGCGCTCGACGTACTCGTCGACGCCGACCCGAACAATCCACAAATCCCCGTCATGGCGCGCCACGTTATGGACAAGTTGAAACAACGTGCCTGGTTTAGTACCCAGGAGCTGGCCTTTAGCGTTTTGGGCCTCGGCAAAGTGGCCCGCGAGGCCTCCGGATCTTCTGTTACGGCCGAAGTCGAGGTCGATGGCCGCAAGATCGCCGCCACGGACGGTAACCCCCTCAAACTCTCCACCCGTGAGATCGCCGCGAGCGCCAACAGCGGCAGTGTACCCAAGGTCACGATCAGCACAAAAGGCAGCGGCAAACTTTATTATTTCTGGGAGACCGAAGGCATCAGCTCTACCGGCGCATACAAAGAAGAAGACAGTTACCTCAAGGTTCGCAAACGCTTCTTTGACCGCTTTGGACGCCCTCTCGTCGGCAACAGCTTTAAACAGAATGACCTCGTGATTGTCCAGATCACCCTCGAACGGACCTTTAGCACCGACGTCGACAATATCGTCATCACCGATATGCTCCCCGCCGGCTTCGAGATCGAAAATCCGCGCACAAAGAATATCCCCGGCATGGATTGGGTCAAGGACGACGATAGTCCCACCGCCCTCGATGTCCGCGACGACCGGATCAATCTCTTCGTCGACCTTCATTCCATGAAACAAACGTATTACTATGCCGTCCGCGCCGTCTCACCGGGTATTTACCACATGGGCCCCGTTAGTGCCGACGCGATGTATAACGGGGAATACCATTCGTACAACGGCGCAGAAACGATCAGGATCGTTCAATGAGCCGGAGAGTAACTTCATTATCAGTACCCTTCCCACCGTTAAAACACCTTTTTTTCTTTGAGTAAACGACATCCGTGAAAACACGATAGTAAAACTACTCTTCTTTATACTGCAGAAAAAATACAACTTTGTGGGTATTGTTGGAATAAAAAATAATCCAAAATTTTATGGATCGTTTCCACTGACCCATTTATTCCTATTCGTTCCCCTCTTTCATTAGCTGTACCACCTGGATTCTACACCTGCATGAGGATTAGTTGCTCTGATCGGCGGCTCAAACTTTTTTTGTCATCCCTCAATCATCATCATGATTGATGCTGTTATCACTTTGCTCCAAACGGAGCTGGAGAATTACCTTGCCTATAAGGACTCGTCGGCCACGGTCGTAACGGATAATATTGGAATGCTTGAGACTACCAATGGTGACAAGCTCTCCAACAACATCGTCATTACCGTCGTAAATGTAGAAGAGGAAAGCACATTGAAGAATCAACCGGCGAATAGATATTACCCGGCGCCCGCCGGACCAACGGCATATGAGAATCCGCCTGTCTTTCTAAACCTCTACGTCCTTTTCACCAGCAATTATTGGGGAGATAAATATATCTACGCCCTGCAGCGTATATCTTATGTCATTCAGTTCCTGCAATCAAAAAATACGTTTTCTTTCGGCGCATCCACGGCGGGGCTGTTCAGTGATGATCCCGATATCGTTTCGGTGCGGTTTACGATGGAGCTATATACCCTCACCTTTGAACAGTTGAACCACCTGTGGGGTTCACTGGGCGGAAGACAGATTCCGTTTGTCATGTATAAGCTAAGACTGGTGGGGCTGACAGAACGAAACATCTTTGGGAAAATGCCGCTTATCCAGGAGATCGATACGAATGTTTAAACAAGACAGAATCGCAACGCATGAAGCTGCTTTATAAAATATTATTTGAAGTCAAAATTCTGCACGAGTATTACCTGACGAACCCTGATCAGACCTCGGTCTTCCAGGATCCCAAGCAGGCCGATCGGCTGGCATGGCTTTCCAACCGGTTCGCGAAAGAGCAGCCGGTTCTCAGCGAAGACGTCCAATTCCAGCTGCCTTCCTGTATGGCCCGGCTGTTCAAAAATCAAAAGATGATCCTGCTGAACAGCTATTCGGGCTTTCAGGTAGCCATACAGGTGAATGAAGTACCGCAGTCGGGCGGTTCCGTTGCCTATGCCCCGGCAGTCCCGCTCCCCGCCGATTGCAATATGGTGATCCTGATGAAACAGCAGGTCGGCCAGTTCGGTCTGCTGACCAACGGAAGGATGCAAAGGCCTGTCCCATCGCTATATTATTTCAGTAATGAGAAACTCACAAGCGCAAAGACGGCCCCCGTTCTTTCAACAGCCATATCCGCACAGTCCTCTTCCTATACCTACGAACAGGGAGAACTTTCGGACAACGGATCGGCGATATGTTCCTGCTATTATACCGGCACGACCCCCAATTTTCCCCCAGTCGCCGGCACAGGATTCGCCAACGAGAACGACCGGATTATTGTCGGGCCCGAATTCGAATATACGTTTGCCGCATCGGATGGCGTGACCACTGCCCAATTCACATTGAAAGACGCCGGCGGCAACACGATCCGGACGTTGCCGGCTATCGGCCAGGGCTTGTTGGATGCCGTCGAACTGGATTTCAGCGATCTGCTATATGCCTCGCCGCCAGGCCTCGTTACCCTCCCAAAAGCCAAAGCATCTGACACGCTGCTGTATACCCTGGAGGTGACCGGTAATAACGGATATGCAAGCACGCTAAGCCTCATTTTTTATGACAACCCCGCAGAATTGCGTTCGGTCTGGGCCCTTATCCAGATCCAGGCTTCCGTCAGCAACCCCGAATTCAACCTGTTGGACACCAATGGATACCTTATCCAGCCTATACTGCCGCCGCCCGACGCCGCGGCTTCCACCTATCCCATATTCGAGATCCGCTGCAAAAGCCGGTATACGTTCTGGAGATATTACCCCGCCAGCCCCAATGAGACCCTGAATCCACCGGGTGCCGCCCTGACACCTTTCCTGCAGACAAGTACCCAGTCACTGACTACGCTGACACCCGTCCCGGCTACCTACCTGCCCTGGTTTTTCTCCACGAATCCGACCGCCCCGACCCCTTCCTGGACCTATTTACCCAATCCGGACCCAGCCACTATAATTGAAGTCGACAGTAACCAGCTCTATTCGAATGTCTGGGTGCCGGAATCGGTTTTATTTCCCGTCACCCCGGTTACCACTTAAGCAATATTTATTTGAAATATTAAAACAACAAAACAATGTCTGGCACCAGTCTCCCCAATCCACTTAGTACACCTGGGGTCTACATCCAGGAAATCCCCGTTCTTCCGGCCTCGATCGTTTCGGTGCCCACCGCGGTGCCCGTATTTGTAGGCTATACGCAAATGGCGATGGAGAATATCGCGAACGACCTGCTCCAAACTCCATTCCAGATCGACAATATCATGGAATACCAGCAGTATTTCGGTAGCGCCTATCCGGAACCCGGTATCGTCGTGAACATCGATACTTCCCAGACCCCGCCAGTGGCGACGCCTTCAGTCAACCCGGCCACCGCTTCGAAGTATAATATGTTCTATGCCATCGAAACCTATTTCGATAACGGCGGCGGCACTTGTTATATCTTTTCCCTCGGGCTTTATAACCCGGCGAACCCGGTGATCAGCCTGTCGGATTACCTCGTGAGCGGCGAATTCCGGCCGGAGCTGCAGAAATACAACGATATCACCCTGGTCGTTTGCCCGGATGCCACCAATATGCCCACCGGCAACAACTTCTATTCGCTGCAAAGCGCCGTCATCGCTCACTGCGTGCTGATGCAAAACCGGATGGCGGTAATGGATGTCTATCGCAACCCGGGCTACACCTGGCAACAGGACGTCGCCGCATTGCGGAACGCGGATCAGTCCACGACCCCCGTTACCGGTCTGACGGTCCAGCAACCCGAGAATTTCAAATTCGCAGCCGTCTACTTCCCAAGAATAGAGACCGATGTACAATATGTCTTCCAGGACCCGGGAGTGACGGTGAACCTCATGAACGGCAGCACCCTCCTCAGTACTACGACCTTGGATAAGCTGAAGACCACGAACAGCCAGGCCTACTATGCCGCCTACAACGTCATCCAGAATAACCTGGAAATGCTGCTGCCCGCATCGCCTGCGATGGTTGGCATCTATGCGTCGGTGGACGACGCCAGCGGCGTATGGACCGCTCCGGCCAACGTCGGCGTGCTTGATGCCCTCGATCTGGAAGTACAGGTGAGCGCCTTTGACCAGGGTCAATACCTGAACATCGACCCCGTAGCCGGCCTCTCCATAAACGCGATCCGCTCCTTCCCGGGACGCGGCGCGGCCATCGTGTGGGGCGCCAGGACGCTCGCAGGCAACGATAACGAATGGCGCTATATCCCGGTGCGCCGCTTCTTCTTTATGGTGGAGCAGTCCATTAAGAACGCCATCGAACCCTTTGTCTTCGCCACGAACGACAATAACACCTGGACCCGCGTCAAGGCGATGATCGGTAACTATTTGACCGAGCTGTGGAAACAGGGAGCCCTCATGGGCACCACCCCGAAGGAGGCATTCTATGTCAACGTGGGACTTGGCGAAACCATGACGGAACTGGATCTCTGGGAAGGAAGAATGATCGTCCAGATCGGAATGTCCGTCGTAAGACCTGCCGAATTTATCATCCTGCAATTCATGCAGATGATGCAGACCGCATCCTGATAACAACCAATTCAATTCATTCACTAATTAATAATACCAATCATGGATACCAAGCAGGGTCCCCATCCCGGAAATGAAAGAATACCCGTCGAGATCGTCGGCTGCGAGGAAAAGGATTCGCCCACGCAAAAAGTCATCTCGACGGCAAGAGAGCTGTATTGCACGAATTTGCATCAATGCAAAGCAGATCAAAAATCCTCGGAAAAGGCCTACGAACGGGCCGTCCGGTTATACCGGAAAAAGAAGAAGCTTTTCGAATGGACCGAGAACAATTACCGGCTCTATCGCAATTTCGATATCTGCCTGGACAACCAACTGACTACGGGAAACGCCAGCCTCACGGCAAACGTAAAAACCTATAGTACGCTGAGCACCGCCTTGTATACCACCCTGAAGCAGGTCGTTGCCGGCATCACGGACCTGAAAACAAAAGTGTCCGCCCTGCGGGACCAGGCTTCGAACCTGGATAATTACAAGAACGACCAGGCCAATGCCACCCAATGGAGCTTGCTGACCGGTAAAAGCATGGACAATTGCAAACCGGAAAATGAAGGGCATCATCACCGCGAACGACCGGAAGCCTGCAAAGACGCGGATCTCATCTACCTCGATCTGATCCACGTTCCCAAGAAGGTACTGGTTTTCGATGTGGATTCACTCCTGCAGTCCGCACAGGATACGGTCGGTATCCAGACCTTCACCAATATCGATATTCTCACTACTCAGCAGACAGCCCTTTCAGCGGCATCCACCGCCCTGGTCACCCAGGTGACGACGGCCCTAAAAGCCCGGACCGCAGACCTCGTCACGACACAGGCGGACCTGGTCACGGCCGTTCAGGAATGCACCAGCGCAGGTGTGGACAGGTACAACAAGACCAGCATTTGCGACGGCGCCCATCATACGGTGGAATTCCTCTGCTGCCCGGATTGTAAATGCGTGCGGCCCTGGGAAAAGGACCCCCATCATCCCGTGCTCGTGGACTGTGAATGCAGGATCTGCCACATCTGCGAGTGCGTCAAGAACACCTACCCGCCTGAGGAAAGGCCGGAAGAGGACTGCGGCTGCAAATAGACCAGACGGAAAAACAGCCGGAATAAAGCATTCATTTTATAAAAATTAAAACTTGTTATATGCTAATTGAATTCGAAGTTGTAGAAAAAATTGACTGGGACATAGTCAAGGTGCAAAGGTGCTGCCCGGAACCTCCTCGGACCCCGCCAAATCCCACCGGTCCGGATTGCGGTTATAATACCTGGAACTGGGAAAAGAAAATAGTCGATTGGGAATTAAAGGAAGTGAATAGCGAGCTCACTCACGTCCAGAAACACCTGGTCGTAGCTACCACCCGCTATACCCGGCTCAAACAATGGCACGACGAGCTGACCGCCGCCAACGAGCTGGCCTTTAAGATCTGCCGCCAGGTGGAGGTAATTGAAGCCCAGCTGGAAAATATTTGCCGGAATGCCTGTTACACCATAAAGGCTGTGGAGATCCTGTATTGCATGGTTAGGGAATTCTATGAAGTCGTGGATGGTCTCCATGGGAAGTACGATCGCCTGATGAATTGCATAAAATGCATGAATAATCCCGCGCTTACCCCTACACAGGGCATCGGCAAATATCTGACGGACTACGGATCGGCACTGACTGCGGTGATCAATACACGCACAACACTGATTCCGCTGCTGATGGTCGCGGTAGACAGCGCTATTAAGCTTCACCGCGAGATCTGCGACCATTATGGCTATCGCAAACTCATCTTACTCTGGGAGGAGCTTTTCCACTGCGGCATTCCCTGCGAAGAGGAGGGGCATCCGCATCATCATCATCCGGAGCCGCCGGTTCCCACCCCAAGGATCAGGAACACAGGGGAAGAAACACTCACAGTCGGCGTAGGTGCCGAAGAGTCGCTTTGCCTGGAACCCATCTTTCATTTCCCGATCTGCAATGATCCCTATTATATTGAGATCTGGGAGCTTTACGAGACGGAGAAGAAAGAAGTTCACGAGCTGACACGCGAAAGCAACGAGCTTACCAAAACGCAGGTGGCCCTGACGGCCAAACAGCAAAGCCTGGTCAAGGCACTGAAGGAAGTGACCCCATAAGGGCAATTAGAAATCTAAAAATTTAAATCTCTTATTATGGCAACGTCAACAGACCCTACAAAAAATTACCCGCTGCCCAAATTTCACTTCCAGGTAACCTGGGGCCTCGGCACCGGACAACAGGGTTCTATATCCTTTACAGAGGTGAGCGGTCTTGACTTCGAGACGGAGGTAATCGAATTCCGAACCGGCGATAGCCCTCACTACAACAAAACCAAACAACCCGGGCTGACCAAATACGGTAATATCACCTTGAAAAGAGGCACCTTTAAGGGCGATCTCGACTTTTACAACTATTGGCTGGAGACGTATTACTTCCAGGCAGTGACGGTAAATTTCAGGACAACCGTGAAGATCGATCTGCTGGACGAAACCCATCAACCGATCTTTACCTGGACCCTGGCCAATGCCTGGCCAACCAAGATCACCTCTACGGACCTCAAGGCGGATGCCAACGAAGTGGCGATAGAAAGTATGGAATTGGTTCATGAAGGTTTGACATTGATACCTTCATAACAAACACCCTATGGCAGATTCCACGTACCAGACAGTGAATTTTCATTTTTTGGTGCAGTTCGGCTTGACCGTCGGCGGCGCCAGCGTCGACATCTCCTTTCAATCCGTGACCGGCCTCGATTCGACAATGGAGACGGAAACGATGAAAGAAGGCGGAGAGAACCGGTTCACCCATGTCCTGCCCGTCAGGAGAAAATTCGGCCCGCTGGTGCTGAAACGGGGTCTCATGAGCCCGGATGACTCGCTGCTGACCCAAACGCTGCAGACCGCCTTCGAGACGAACTTCGTCACGCCCTTTCCCCTGGTGACCGTGCATCTGCTCGACGAGACGCACCAGAGCCTGATGCACTGGGAACTGACCAATGTCTGGCCCCTCAGCTGGAAAATAGCCGAACTGAACTCCTTACAGGGAGACGTACTGATCGAGACTCTGGAGATGAATTATAATACGCTCACCTTTAATACATGAATCTATGTCGATCGAAGTACGCGAATTAATTATCAAGGCGACCGTTCAGCAGGAGACGGGCGGCGCCGGCAAGCCCGGCGGATCGGGGCCGAATAATGGAGTGAGCGCCAACGAAGAGATGATCCAATCCTGCCTCGATAAAGTAGCGGACATCCTAAAAAGCAGAAATGAGCGGTAGTACTACCAATTACGACGGCGCCCTCACCAAGATGGTGATCCACTCCTTCGCCGATAAGGATTTCAAACAGGAATTGAAGGATCTGTTGTTCACTGTGCCGGTCAATCCCGAATCGTTTGGTAAGAATTATAAGGTCGACCTGGATACCCGTACCGGTCATGGACAGCCGGGAACACAGCCGGGTTATAAAGCCAGCGCACCGCAGGACCTGAAGATCGATTTTGTGCTGGACGGGACAGGCGTTTTGCAGGGATATCCGCAACAATACGTAAATATGTCGGTCCATGACCAGTTGCAGGCCTTTCTGAATTGCGTATACAGCTTTAATGGCGATACCCACCGGCCAAATTTTCTGATCGTGATCTGGGGCTCGGAAGTACATTTTCCGGGGACCGTCGCCAGCGTCGATCTAAATAACACGCTCTTCGGCCCCGACGGCAGCCCCCTGCGGATAAAGGTGAGCGCCACCGTCAAACAATCGGAGTCGGACCAGGCCCGGCTCGCCGCCAATGCCATGAAGTCACCGGACCTGACCCAGTACCGGCAGGTCCAGCAGGGAGACCGGCTGGACTGGCTGACCTATACCATGTACAACGACCCCAGCTATGTGCTGCAGGTGGGGCGTGCCAACAATCTGGTGACCGTCCGAAAGATCGCCCCGCCCATGGGAATCTATTTTCCACCATTTGCTCAAACCGATACCTGATGGCGCAACAACTATTTGTCCCGAATACCTCTACCAACAATGTCGTCACTTACCAGGTCACGATCAACGGCAAGGTGGCGAATCCCGCCTACGAGATGCTGTCGATGCTGGTCACCCGGGAGGTCAACAAGGTGCCGGCTGCCCGCCTGGTTTTCAAAGACGGAGACCCATCCCAAAGCACGTTCGCGCTCAGTGAAGCCGATGACTTCGCCCCGGGCACGCCCGTGGCCGTCAACCTGGGCCGGGACGGCACGAATACCCAGACCTTCAAAGGGATCATCGTCCGCCATGCCATCCGCGTAAAGGAGAACGGGCAGAGCGAACTAACCGTCGACTGCCGCGATGAAGCGGTGCGGATGACGGTCGGCAGACACAGCAAATATTACACGCAGATATTGGATAGTGATCTGCTCAACACCCTTGTGTCCGCCTACCCCGACCTGAGCTGTAACATGACAGCGACCACCTTCCAACATGAAGAATTGGTACAACATCATCTTAGCGACTGGGATTTTATGCTGCTGCGGGCAGAAGCAAATGGCATGCTCGTCAATGTCAAAGATGGGGTCGTGAATATCCAAACCCCGGCAACCACCGCGACGCCCGTGCTGCAGGTGAATTTCGGGTCATCCATCCTGGAATTCGAGGCCGAAATGGATGTGCGGAACCAGTGGAACAATGTGGAGGCGCGCGCCTGGGATTATCATAACCAGGTGCTGTTCCAGGCCGACTCCTCCGGCAACCCCGCTTGGACGGAGCCGGGCAATATCACTGCCTCGCAGCTGGCCCAGGCGATCAACCTCACAAATTACGAAATGCACCATAGCGGCTACATCCAGGACCAGGAATTGCAGTCCTGGGCCGATGGGCTCATGCTCCGCAGCCTCCTGGCAAAGATCTGCGGGCGCGCAAAATGCACCGGCTTCGCGGGTGTGAACCCGGGCGACTTGTTGACAGTTACCGGTGTCGGCGCCCGCTTTAACGGAAATGTATTTGTAACGGCTGTCCGGCAGGAAGTCGGCAACGGTATGTGGGATACCCATATTCAATTCGGGCTCAGCCCCCGCCGCTATGCCGAACTATTCCAGGATATCGACGACCGGGCCGCCGCTGGTCTGGCGGGTGGGATCAGGGGCCTTCAGATCGGCGTCGCCGTTCAACTGCAGGGAGATCCTCAGGGACAAGGTAGAATCATGGTGAAAGTGCCGACGATCGACAACACCTCCCAGGGGATCTGGACCCGCATTGCCGCTCTGGATGCAGGTAGTAACAGGGGCTCCTTCTTCCTTCCGGAAGTGAACGATGAGGTCATCATAGGATTCATCAACGACGACCCGTCACAGGCCGTTATGCTCGGGATGCTGAACAGCAGCGCCAAACCGGCAAAGCTGCCCAACACCACCGCCAACAATACAAAGGGATTTACCTCCCGCAGCGGCATGCAGATCCTGTTCGACGACGGAGAGAAAAGTGTCACGATCATCACACCCGGCAATAATCAGATCATCCTCGACGATACGCAGCAAAATATTTCGATCAAAGATCAGAACGGGAACTCCATAACGATGGACAGTACTGGAATATCGCTGTCAAGCAGTTCGGGGCAGGTCAGCGTTACCGCGGGAACCAGCATGAGCCTGACAGCGACAACGGATCTCAGCGCCTCGGGAGCGACAGCTAGCCTGACCGGCCAGACGTCGGCTTCTATCACCGCCACAACAGTTAGTATTAACTAGGCTAGAAAAAAACCTATGCTTTCAGAAAACTCAAATTTCAACTCGTTCCTCGGCGCCGGCTGGGCCTTCCCTCCCACCTTCGATCCCGGACTACTCACGGTGGTGATGGTCAACGACGATGTAGACATCGGGCAAAGCCTGAATATCCTGCTCTCCACCGCCCTGGGAGAAAGAGTGATGCAGCCTCAGTATGGCTGCGACCTGCAACCTTACCTCTTCCAACCCCTGAACCCTCACCTGATCGGGTTCCTGAAAGACAGGGTCAAGAACTCCATTCTCTACTATGAGACGAGGATCAAGCTGAGCAGCGTCACCGTTACCCCCTTGGATTCGCCGGATCTCTTGCAGGGAAGGTTCACAATCACCATCAACTACACAATTATCTCATCGAATTCCCGGTTTAACTACGTATATGATTACTTCGCCAACGAAGCCCTGGAACCCTTGTAAAAACTTTTCTTCATGTTCAGCTGCGATCATTTATCCCATCCTTTTCTCAACGATCCGGGTACCGCCCAGAGCCAGCGCCTGCTGCCCTGCCAATTGCCGGCCGAAATGCCCATCGATGGCCGGCAGTTCTCCGACCTGCTGAACTATATCGCCGGATTTTCTCCCCAGGTTAATTTTTACGATCAAAACCTAAACAAATCGGACTGGCAGCCCTTTTTCACCGGGCTCCCCTTCTCCATTAGCAAAATGGCTGACTATGACCTGGACGGAGTGAATGCCGGTCTCGCCTCCTGTACCAAACTGTTCACCGACAACCCGAGTGCCGAAGGTCTGCAGCTTATCTTCCTCTATACCTGGTATTCGGCCATCTTTCCCATTGCTCAGTGGTCGGGCCTCCTGCAGAACACCGGGCTAGACCTGGAACAGACCCTGCAAACCCTGATAAAGGACAGGCTGCCCAGCTCCATAAAGTCCTTTATCAGTTGGATGAATACCGCCGTAAAATGTTTCTGCATCCAGCCCATGGACCTGAGCGCCCTGGTGGCGAACAGCGCCTGGGGGCTGACGACGGCCGACCTAACGGCCTACGAAGAAACCTTTTCCTGCACGACCAGGAGTAGACGAAGCCAAATGCTGGCCCTGCAATCCTCCATCTCCGGCATCGCAGCCGATTTCACCGACGTCATCGCCCTCGTGACCTCAGGCGCATCAGACCTGGTCAACGATGATCTGGTGGCTTTATTACAGTCCGGCGGTCAACCCAACACGCCACCGCACCTCGCGTTGCTGTATTCCTTTTTGACCCAGTTCCGGAACGTGCAACAGGACCTGAACAACCTTACGGGAGATCATCTCACTTTTTTTTATCAAAGCGTACTCCAGTTGGCGCCGGCGGCCGTCGTCCCGGACAACGCCTATGTTGTCTTCGGACTGCAGAAACAGACACCCAACTGCACCCTTCCCACCGGAACCCAACTGAAAGATGGAAAAGACAACAACCAAGCCGATATCATTTTCAGTCTCGACAGCCCGATCGAAATTACCCAGGCGCAGGCCACCCAGATCAGTACGGTATTTGTCAATTCGCCTTCGGCCGCCGGAGCTTCAGCGGAGGCACCCTATGTCGAAGGCGTCTACATGGCCCCCAACGCATTGATGGCGGACGGTGTCTCCCAGGCCTTCACCGGTCCGGGCCCGAACAGCTGGCCCACCCTCGGCGCCCAGGTCAGCGAGTATACGCCCACCGGCGCCACCACTCCCGTCGACTACCCATCGGCCCGACTTGGCTTCCTGCTCACGTCCAAAGTGCTTTTAATGAATGAGGGACAGCGCAAGGTATATATCCAGCTGGCCTGCAATTGGGGACCAGTATGCTCCGGAGACCCCACATCGCCGGCTTTTTTTGACCTGGTAAAAAAGGCCTTCTCCCGGAAATACCTGGTCGTTACTCAAACCCTGATCAACCAGGCCGCCGCGATGGGACTGACGTCAACATCCGCCACGGCAATAAAAGAACATTTCCTGAAGGATCACTGCCAACCACTCCTTTGCAGCCAGGACCAGACCCAATACCTGGATCAGGCAATCGTCCCGATCCCCCTTTGCCAATCATCACTGGAATGGTTAGGGGAGCTGGAAAGGGGAGAGCTCTATTGGACAGCGGAAAGGGAACGGCTTTGCAAACATGAACTCCGGCTCTGGTGTACTGCAGAAATGGACAAGATACATGCGACGCCGGCGCTTGCCGCGTTTGAAAAAAATATCCTGCTGCAGCTTCTCCAGCCCCAATCGGTATTCAATGTCACGTTCAGTGGAGCCTCCGCCTGGCTGACCCCGGACTTTTTGGACATGACGATGTCACCACTGCTTGGCAGCGGGAACTTTCTGATCCAGCTCTACGCCCGCATCAGCCCGACGCAGGCCGCCGTCACCTTTTATAGCCCCAGCCTCGGCGAGAACTTCAATACTACCGACCCCCTGGTATGCATTCAATTGAACGACACCTTGAAAATGAAACTCGACGCCGTTCTGGCTGCCGTCGACCGGGAGGAGTCCCCACCCCCCCCACCGGCACCCGTCTGCTGCCTAGCCCGGCCGGTAAGCACCTGCGGAGGAGAGGTTTCCTTTTACGAATTCTTCCGGAACGTGACCCTCCTGCCGGAAACCAGGATCCATATCACCGTTTGTGGAGTTAAGAACGGTCTTGTGGCCCAAAACGATACCGGCGCCCTCAATACAAAAAGCCCGTTCACTCCTTTCGGCGCAAAGCCGGTCATCTCCGATTTTGACATCTGGCCGGTTCCAACACCGGATCCGTATATGAATCTCATCGGCCCGAATTTTTATATCGGCAGCACGGAAATCTTTTTAAAGAAATGGGTGCAATTAATGATCAATATAAATTGGCAAAATAAACCCAAATACTTTGATAGTTATTACTCCGCTTATTTGGGTCATTCGGGTGTATCGTTTCCCACTCCAAAATATCCGCCCCTGCCGCCTTCGCCTCCTACACCTATCCCCAGTCTGGACAGCCCCGGCTATCAGGTCGCGCTATCACTTTTGCATAACGGCAGTTGGATACCGGAAGCAGATGGCGGAACCTATCTGAGCAATTACGATCTGGCAGATACCCTGACCGGCGAGAATACCAGGCTTCTTTTCGACGACGAAAAGGCGGACACCTTTTGCGGCGACGCCTTCGCCTATGACTATTCCTTCGAGATCACCCCGGATGACTTTGACTTGGAAGGTCAGCTGACCTACGATCCCGTTTTTGCGCCGATCACCGGCTACTCTTCCACCACCACGATGAACGGATTCATAAAGCTGACCCTGGAATACCAGGACTTCCTCCATGGCATCTATACGACCGTCATGAGCCAACAAAACACGGTGCTGGCTACATCTCCGACCGGCACTGCTGTCCCATTACCGAATGCCCCCTGGACCCCAACGATCCTGAATATGGCTGTCGACTACCAGGCGGTAGCATACATCGAAGATATCAACCTGATCCAGTTATACCCCTACCAGAACACCTATATGGCTATGGACATCTCGGCACACCCAACCCTGTTTGCCGGCTTTTGCGCCGAAGGCTATCTCTACATCGGTTTGTCCGGCCTGATCCCCGGCGATAACCTGAACATTCTTTTTCAACTCGCAGAGGGAACAGGGGACACGGAAGCCGGCCCGATCATCCTAAACTGGCAATATCTGGCCAACAACCAATGGGTCTCCCTGCGGCCGGGTTTCGAGATCGTGCAGGATACCACAAATAACTTGTCGACGACAGGCATTATCCAATTCAGCTTCCCCGATGATATCAGCAACAACAACACGATCCTGCCATCCGGCTTATACTGGATCAGTGTCAACGCCCTGGGGAATGCAACAGCTGTCAGCCAGGCCATCGCCGTCACCACCCAGGCTGCCTTGGCTACCTTTGTCAACAACCCCAACCTCAACGATCAGACCCGGCCGGGGAACATCCCGCTTCCGGTGGGCTCCCTTTCCAAATTGCTGGTGCCGAACCCGGCGGTTACCCAGATCAGCCAGCCCATGCCATCGTTCGGCGGCCAGGCGCCGGAGGATTCCGCCAATGCTTACACGCAGCGCGTCAGCGAACAATTGCGCCACAAAGGCCGGCCCTTGCAAAAATGGGACTATGAACGGATCGTGCTGCAACAGTTCCCCCAGGTGCTCGTGGCCAAATGCATCAACCATAGCTACGCCCTGAGTAGTCAAAATTATAAATGGGATTTCCCGATGGCGCCCGGCAATATCATCCTGGCAGTACTGCCGGACACGACACAGCTGACGGTCGCGAACTCGCTGCAACCTACCGTGCCGATGAGTATGCTCACTTCCATTCAGACTTCGCTTTCCGCGTCCGCTTCTCCCTTTGTCCAGCTTACAGTGATGAATCCTCGATATGAACCCGTGGATTTCTGCCTTGCCGTTGCCCTCGCCAGCGGATTGAATGCAACGTTTTATACGGCGCAACTGCAGCAGGATATCCAGGGTTTTATGGCGCCCTGGCTGAGCGGCAATACGGCCGACCTTTTGTTTGCACAACGCCTGTATCGCTCCGACCTGATCGAATTCATCGAATCCCTGTCCTATATCGGAAACCTTGTTTCCCTGAACATGTGTCACGACGGGGATACCATGCCGGCGACACCGCCCGATTTTATCGACCCTCTTACCCCCCGCTCGATCCTGGTGGCAGGGAGAGTGGTCGTCGGCATTTCAGCGGCGAATACCACAGGCAATTTTTGGAAGAAAAGAATAAAAACAATAGGGTAGGGAATGATAAACGAGAACCTAGATATCGGTAGCATCAGCCAGACTGATTCCGGATACCCGGATTATCTCGACTTTACCAGCCTCCGTTCAGCCGCCATCAATTATTTGGGTCCTATCACCGCCAGCTATTGGACCGACTACAATGTGCACGACCCAGGTGTCACGACCCTCGAAGTACTGATGTATGCGATATTGGACCTGGGCTATCGGGCCAATATGCCCATCGCCAATCTGCTCGCCAACCCTCCCGGCAGCACGGCAACGGATACGAATTTCTTTACGCCGGCGCAGATCCTGGGATCCAATCCGGCGTCTGTTAATGACTATCGAAAATTATTCATGGACGTCGGCCAGGTAAGGAACGCCTGGATGGTGCCGGCCCAATCTTCTCTCTATCCTACGAGCCCTCCCTACATTACACCTGCTCACAACCCGCCACTCAACGGATTGTACAAAATATACCTGGAACTGGAAATGGACCTGCCGGACTTTGCGACGATAAGAGAATGGGAGGAATATCAAAAGATGATCCGCCAGACGGTCAAGCGCCGATGGAATGCCCACCGCAATCTATGCGAGGATCTCGACGAGTCGGATATCCATATCCTGAAGAAGAAATACATCGGCATCAGCGCAGATCTGGAGATCGTGCCCGGGACTTCGATACCGTCCGCCTACCAGGCCATGGTCGGGGCATTGTATCAATTCTTTTCCCCCGTTCCCACCTTCTACACCCTGCCGCAGCTGCAAGCCATGGGTATTTCCCTGGATACGATCTTTTCGGGACGCCCCTATACCGGCTTGCCAAGTCATGGATTTATTTTGGATACGGATCTGCCGGATTTTCCTTCGGGTACCCCCGTCAATGTGTCGGCCGTGTATCAGCAGATCTTATCGGTGAGTGGTATCGCAACCGTCCGCAAATTGAAATTGCTGGATCTCGACAATACAACCAGTACCCACGCCAATCAATGGGAGTTCCCGGTGGCCGACGGCTGGATACCTGAATTTTCAATAGCCGGCTCCTCCTTCCGGTGGTTCCAGAACGGGCAGCCATTGTCCATCGATCTTAGCTCATATACCAATACCCTGCAGATCAACGCCGCGCACAGCGGTAAGGTCTGCTACCTCCCCGGCGCGCCCGACCTGGATGCGGCAATTCCCAACGGCGCCTACCAGACCGGCCTGGGCGACTATTATTCCATCCAGAACGACTTCCCGCAGGTCTACGGGATTGGCCCCGGCGGCGTTCCTTCTACGGCTACCAATCTCCGTAAGGCACAGGCCTTTCAATTCAAATCGTATTTGTTGTTCTTTGACCAGCTTCTCGCCGACTACCTGGCGCAGCTCAACAATCTCCGCACTATATTCTCCATGGCCTCCCCGGCAAACCAGACCGCCGCCAACACCTATTTCGCGGGCAGTTTGTCCACCGTGCCCGGATTGGACAACCTCTTGGCCTTCCCCCCCGCGGCCGCCGGAACGGACGCATCAGCCACCGGTAATACCCTGGCATTCCCCGTTTCCCTTCAGACCTGGCAGCCGCTGATCAAGGCCGGCAATATCAGCTCATCGCAGCTATCGGCCCTGACGCCTTACAGCTTCACCTCTGCCAACGAACGCGATATCGCCGTTGCCGAATTGACGCTTGTTCTACCCAATCAGCCGCCTGCCGTCCAATACCTGCAGACTACGGACGGTCTATGGGTATATTATCTGACGGGGATCTGGAATTCCTTTGTGCTCCTGAGCCAGAACAATTTTCCAAATCAGGCCGACGCGGCCGGCGAAGCGGCCAGTGTCCCATTCATCGGCGCTACCCAGGCAAACTACAACCTTATTTCTTTGGCCGGGGAAGGTTCGTATACCTTTACCCTGCAACAGACATCTGCTGCCTATTATTATTATCTCCAGAATATCCTGGAAGATCCGCAGGAGTACACCCAGCACCGTACCGCCTTTCTGGAACACCTGATGGCAAGGTTTGCCGTTTCTTTTACCGACTACGCGCTGTTGTCTGCCGGGTTCCTCAGCCAAGAGGAGATCGCCGACAACCAGGTGGGACTGATGGAAGGAGTGCTGGCAAACCTGCCCGTCCTGAGCGGTGACCGCGCAAAAGCATTCAACTATTCAAGACCCGGATGGGACACGGACAATATCAGCGGGTACGAAAAGAGATTCAAAGCCTTTTGCGGCATCGCGAACGTGTCACGTCACTATCTCTGCAATTTTGAAGTGCATAAATACGAGGACCGGTTCAACGTGAAGATGGCCCTGGCCGGTGAAGACCTGTTCACCTGCCCTAGCCCCCTGCAGAAAAAGGAGACGATTCCGGCCGTCAGCGCACTCTTTAAAAGCCTGGCCGAAAAAAAGAACTATCGCGCCGCCTGGCGCGAAGAACGCGACAACTTCTGCCTCGAAGTTGGCTTTTACGAACGATATGTCGCCCGTTCGGTTGCCGGCTATATGGATGAGCGAGAGGCGATGGAAGCAGCCGATAGGTTGTGCCACATGTGGCGAACGACCCCGAAGGAAGAAGATAGCTGGATCTACACCTACCATTACCGTCCGGAATTGATCGATCACCGCGGGCTCGCGGTCCGCACCGCCGTCGAGGCCTTCCCCGAAGAGAAGGCCGCCTGGTCGACAGGAAAAAAAGCGCTGAAAAAGATCAACGACCCCGCCGTCTGGACCTTCCGTCCGCAAGACAGCCCCGAGATCGGCAAACTGACCGCCAACCGCGACTCCGCCCACCCGGATCAGTTCCTGGACAGCGATGGATTCCGGGTCTACGTTCAGAAAGACGTCATCGGCAAACCCGACCGTTGTCGGTTCGAGCTGCTGGATATCGACAACACATATCAATTCCGTTCAAGAAAGGACTTTGCGACAGACGAACAGGCGCGGGCTGCCTGCTACCAGTTGCTCCATTACCTCGCTGACAGCCAGTATTACCATATCCGGAAAATGCCCTACGGGGGACCATACCGCGTCGGGATCCGGGTCGACGGCCAGGAACTGGCGGAAAGCGATATGGAATATGCCCGCGAGGAACAAGCCCGCGAATTGATCGATACGCTTTCTCTTTTGTTTCATCATAGGCTTTACACGCTTCGCGTCGCCGCAGAACCTTTCCGCTGGAAATTCCATCTTTCCCTGGGCTTGCCCGGAAAGGGGCCCTTTGTATTCGACAGCCTGGAGGAATTCAGGACCAGACACGAATCACACGCGGCCGCGTGTGCCTTTTATCTGGCCGCCCCGCGCTGGCGGCTGCGCCGCCATCAGGATGATTTCTTTCTGGAGGACCATGAACACCGCACGGACATCCCTTCTTGCCGGCTGGTAAGCGGCCCGGCCGAGCATGCCGATGAATGGGACCGGGACCTCCGTCATTTACTGAAAGCAAAAGCCGAGATCTATAAATTACACGCCGGCGACGAAGCCGCCCTCACCCACCTCACCCACCTGGACGACCCTTCCCGGCAGGGCACCCATGTATACCGGCTCGTAGACAAGGACCACCCCAAGGCTTTTCATCCCATCCCCCCAAAAATGACTCGGGAAGAAGCCGAACAGGCGCGCGAACAACTCATTCTCAAGGGGCGCCACGGTTATACCTACCTGGAGATCTGCCTGGGCGGCGATAATGTTTATTTCCGCCAGGCGTCAGCCAGCCAGCCGGGTAAATATTATTTTGCGATCCGTTGCCGCAACGACTATTTTTCAAAAATCGGCATCCCCCCCCTCGACCACGAACTCGTGCTGTTCGAAAGCATTACCGGTTATGATAGCGCGGCGGACGCGCAGACAGCCTTTCAGCAATATTATCTGATCATTCTGAAACATGCCAGGGACCCCGCGAATTACGGCGAAGGCAAATTCATCCGGCTGAAACCACAAACCCATCAGCAGGAAGAAGAAGGAGAACCAAAAGGCTGGGTGCTGGTTCCCCGCGAGACCCAGGATATTTTTGAATACGCCGCCCTCGATCCCGTGAACGAATTGGTGAAAGCGGCACTTTCCTATCCTGTCAGACTTGTCCACGAAAGAAAACCGGCACCTCGCTGGAACGCAAATGACCCCTGCAAAGACAACCCGGACCCGGAGAACACCACGGACAACCCGGCCCCCCCGAGTCCCCCTTGCGATCATAACGCCCATTCCCGGGTCGATAAATACCAGTTTGCACTAGTCACCGACGAATGGACAGACTGGGTTAGCGCCCGCGACTTCGCCACACCCGGGGAAACCTATGAGGCATTCAACTTTTTCCTGCTGCTGCTGAATTACCCGGGCAACTACTACCTTGAATACGACTGGAGGGAGTGCAGCTACCGGGTAGGTATAAGGGAAGTATTGGCGGAAAGCACCAGCACTTTCCCGGATGAAACAACCGCCTGGGGTCCGCGGGGAGTGGAACGATTCATCTGTATCTCCCAGTCGAAAGGCGGTTTTCACCTCGATATGAGGAAGGACTGCACCTATTCCTTTTTTGCCGCCTGCCCCAATCGCCACGCCATTCATACCTGTAGCTACGAGACAGCGGCACAGCGGGACGAGGCATTGCGGAAGCTTTTCCAGGCCGCCGGACGGTTTCCCGAAAAGGCGTGGATAGAACAGTTCGCGGCTGAACCCTATTTTGAGATCCGAAACGTAAGAGGGGAGGCCGTGGCCCGTATCCCCTTGCCGGAACACGATGACGCGGAACATCGCCTGAACAGGATCCTGGATATGGAAGATGCCGCCTGGTCCCGCAAGGATTGGGGGGAAGACGAGCATGGTCCTTTCCTGCAGGCCGGCGCCCACCGGTTCAAAGTCAGACCGGTCAGACCTGTCCATTGGAAGGAATGGCAAAAACAACTGCTGGAATTTGCCGCCTATTTCCCCATCGTCCGGAACACTACTCTCCGGGGCGGCAAAACGACGGCGGAATTCCTGCTTGAGATCAAATTCCCCGGTTTCATGGATCTGTCCGGCGAGGAAAGATCGCCAAAAGATTGTGGCTGCCCCCCACCCAATTCCGGTGACGCCCCGTTTTGCTACTTGGCCTGGAAAAGCGACCAGGTTTTTACAAACGCAATGGACGCCTGGAACGCCTATGAATACCTGCTGGTTGTATTGGCCGACCGCGACAATTACCAGTCCGTTTTTGGCCACGAGACGGGAAAGTATGGCATCCAATTGCATGAAAGGAAGGATATCGTCGCTCGCAACCCGCAGTACTATGCTTACCCCGCCATGGCCATCGCAGGACTGAGCCGTGCCAGGGTTTGTATAAACGCTGAAGGATTGGACCTGGTGGAACATCTGTTGCTGCGGCCACGACTCCTGGACCCTATGGCGCCGGAACCAGGCGGTGAAAGAAACAAAAAGGAAATAGCTATCCCGGTATCCGGCGATCAGTCTGAATGCTCATCCCTGTGGGCAACGACGGCGGCCCTTGCGCCATCCTCATCCACGACCTCATTTTCATCCCCGGCGTCCGCCACCGAGCCATCCTTCCCCTTCAACCCCGGAACCGATCCTTATTCGTTCATCATGACAGTCGTCCTTCCTGCATGGACGGCAAGGTTCCGGACGAACGAAAATCGCTTGCTGCTGGAGAGCATCCTTCAGGAAGAGTGTCCGGCCCATGTCCTGCTGCGGATCTTTTGGCTGGTCCCAAGGGATATGTGCCGATTTGAATATTATTATCGGGGCTGGCTCAACAATCTGGCCCGGGAAACTAAAGGGCAAAAGTCCTGCCCCGTCTTTATACCGGAAAAGTTTCTTGATTTTCTGTTTACCGAGGTCCATCCCGTCCTGCCGGATTGTACGGAATGCAAGGACCACGAGACTGGCCGCCCGGCACCACCCACGGAAGAATGGTTGCGGCAGGTCAATCTGCTCTATGGCTGGAACGCCCCTTCTTCTCCCGCGAGAGAGGACCTCACGACCCTCTCATCGACACCTTCCCAGTCTCCGCCCGGGAACCGGCAACCACCGGCATCCCAGCCGCCACCCGAAAAACCCGAACCGGCCTTTTTGACCAGCGAGCGCGAACGACGACGCCTGCTAACAGCCAGGATCATCCGATATCAGGAACAGACCGAAGAATGGCGGATCCTTTCCCATCATGAAGAATTGGCAGGGAAAACAGCGGCCTTTCTGAAAGACCCCGGTCCTTCTATGAAGCGGTTCGAAGGCCTCCTGATCGAGCTGATCCGGGCCGCGAAGTCTTCGCCCCCGCACGGCACCCATCCCGCCTCGCCTCCCCATGACACGCACCCCGCCGCTTCCGGCCTCCATAGACTATCCTTAGCGGGAATCGCCATCTCCTTCTACCTGGATAAGATAATCATGGACCCTGGCGACGGAACAAAATGGGAACACCTGAACGCAACATGGCAGGCACAGGAAATTGAGATCGATCAGCCGGAGCAATTCTACCGGGAATGGCAGCCCGAAGAAATGCAACAGCTCGTGCGCGATCTGGATCAAACGAGCATACAGGCCTTGCTCCGGGGCGAGCGCCCAACCAGACACAAATCAACCAAATGAAACATCTCATCCAGAAGCAGGAACTATTGATTGATATCGGCCCCAGGTCGGATGCCTTCCGCGTCCAGCATGCGGCTGCACAATACGCCCGAAACGCTCTTTTGCCCGTCATCGAGACTATCTTCGATGAGTTGTCCGGCGAGGACGAGGTGATCCATATCGACCGCATCTTCATCGATCTCGGGTCCCTGGACGAAGCCAGCTTGCAGGCCGGCATCTTGTCTGCAGCTATGTATCAATGGGTAAAAGAGGAACTGAGGCGGGCGATCCGCGGCGAAAGACCGGACAACCGGGTGACACGCAGCTCAGTCCGCGAAAACGTCCTCGCCCAATGGTGGTATTATATGGAACATGGCCGCTTGCCCTGGAACGGAGACCGGCCCGACGAGGGGTGGTATGAGAAAGTACTGGAAATGTTTTCGGTCGACTACCCGGCGATCTCGAGGCTGAGAACAGCCTTGCTGGATAAACCCTGGCTCCGCGCGAGGATCAGCGCCCAACACAGCACCGCATTCCTGGAGAACCTGGTAACGGTACTGACTGCGGCCCGCCACGAGGAACTGGGGATGGCCGTAACCGAACTGACCCGGACCCTCCGTTTTATCGAACAACTGGCTGAAGGACACGTCCTGGGGACAACGCCACCAAAAAAGACACCGGAGCGCCGGGCGACAAAACAAATGATCCGCCAATGGACCCAACGGCTGGCCGTTTTTCTGGCCTTGCCGGAAACACAGCGAAGGGAATTCATCTGGAATACTCTGCTCAAAGATGCCGCGACCCGGCCGGTCGAATGGGCCCAAAAAGGAGCGGTGGCCATCTTGCTTGACTGGATCTGGGATCGCCCGTCCCTGATGCGCCTGCTGGCAACCTCTTTTACCGGCCGCGACAACCCGTTCATCAGCCAATTCAGGATTCGCTATGCAGCAACCCGGGCAAGAACCAGGAACAAATTATCTCCCGGCGCCTCCTATCCCGAACCACCAGCTGCCGTAAAACCAACCGGCGAGACCGGAGACCCCGTTGTTCCGGCTCCCTCAAACCTAATTGCGGCGGATTCGCTACAATTAAACCTTCCCGGCCAATCGACACCCTCGACCCCGGCGTCCGGTAAGGAACTGGACCTGGCTATAGAAGAAGCCTGCCGCATCGTCCAATTCCTCGCCGACAGATATCGCGAACTCGTCAGTAGGACAGATCAGCCGCAGACCTCGCAGTCCGACGCGGAATTAAAATCCCTGTTCATCCAATGGGCTGACCGAATGGAAGATATTCTGGCCGTGCCCGCCTATGCCCGCCGGGATCACATCCGTCGTTGGCTCCGCAACATAACGTCATCCCGTTCGGCGATATGGGCGCAAACTGATGCCATTACGATCCTGCTGGATCGCATCTGGGACAACCTCATATTGATGTCCATCGCAGCAAACGCCCTCACGAAAAATGCCGGCCGGTTTGCGAGCCAATTCAATGATCGCCTGAAAACCCAGGCGCAGCCAAAGGGCCCCCCCCAGAACCCCCTCAGTCCCGCCGGAAGCAAGCCGGCGGCGAACCAACCCGCTCAGGAAAAACCGGGCCGCGAAGAAGACCTCCTTTTCCGCGAAGAAGAGCTACCCGAAGAAGGAATACTTATCCCGCAAGCGGGTGTCATCCTCGTCCATCCCTTTCTGTCCGTTTTCTTCCAACGGCTCGGTCTCCTGGATGGAAAGGCGTTCACGGATCTGGATGCGCGCCAGCAGGCGATATACCTGCTGCATTACCTGGCTACGGGCGAACGCACCGCACCTGAATACCAACTGGTTTTGCCCAAGATGCTTTGCGGCTATGCCCTGGACATGCCGCTGCCCGGCGACATCCAGTTGACGGATGAAGCCTGCGCCGAAGGGGACCTGGTGCTGGAGAATGTTTTACAGCGCTGGGAGAAATTAAAGAACAGTTCCGTCGACGCCCTGCGGGAAGGTTTCCTGCGCCGCAACGGCAAACTGCACAACAAGAACGGGCGCTTATCCCTGCAGGTCGAAACCGGTGCGATCGACGTGCTGCTGGACTTCCTGCCCTGGAACCTTAGCCTGGTCAAATTGCCCTGGCTCAAAGATATTTTATACGTGGAGTGGAGATAAGCATCTTTTATGAAATCCAGCGAACCAAAGCCGCCAGCCATCCAGGCTAAAAGCAACTCTTCTTTCTTCGGGAATGGAGAGAAGCAGGCTTTTTTTCAATCCGGCCGCCAGTCCCAGCCCTTCTTCTCAAAAAGCTCCACTCACTCCGCGGTCGTCCAGCCCAAGCTGACTATCGGTCAACCCGGTGACCAACATGAGCAGGAGGCCGACCACGTGGCCGACCAGGTCGTTCAGCGTTTGACCGAACCCCAACCCATACAGGCGAAGCCGCTTGGAGCGGTGACGCCGGAAACATCGGCCCCCATCCAACCGAAACCTATATTTGAAAGCGAAGCCGAATCGACCGATGACAGCATCCGACCTAAGTCAGAGCCTTCCGGAGCGCTAAGCGCAATCCCCCCTCAAATTCAGAAGGCGGACGAGGATGAAGCTAAAAAGACGGCTGTGGAAGCCAACAAGTTCGCTGACGGGCAATTGGATCTGTTGGTGAACGATTTTGAAAGTATGATGACTATCTTCCGGAACTGGTATGCTGATCAGGATGAAGGGGACGATGATTTCGCGAAAAGGTTTAAAGCACAGATTCGCGGCGGCTTTTCCAGTTGCATTTCCTCGAATTTGGGTATCGGCGCGAAATTGATCAATGTATTTGCAGCGGCTTCAGATATGATCGCTGAAACCAGCGATAGTTTTGTGAGTTCCATGGAAAGAAGCGTGAGAGCTTTTCACGAAGCAGTCGAAAAGAACCTGCTGGGCCAGTCCATGGACCTATTGCAAAAAGAATGGCCTGACCAATGGGCCAAGGTCGTGGAGGCGCATAGCACCGGAGCTGATTGGAAAAAACTCCTCTACCAGGCAGGCATTCCGATGGCCGGTAATGACTGCAAAAAGAAACTCCTCATCAAATTGATCCATGAATACAAACAATGGGAATGGGATCAACACTCTGATTCATGGAAAGGGATCTATAAAATGGAGGACCCTAACCTGGATGAATTAAATTCCGGTGCAGAGAAAGAGGCGGGGAAGATGATCAGCAATCCGAAGGGTGCGACAGCGGATGTTATCATCCAGTTCCCGGATATGCCCTTGTTTGACGGTGATAAATATCCGAAAGATTGGGGGCCTTCTCACATTTCTGCGGATTTTATAAAAGTCCCCATCCCCGACCTGGGGTTGATGATAGATGTCGGCGGCGAAGTCAAAGGGGAAGCTCATTTTTTAGCGAGCTACGGTCCCGGCGTTCTTAAAAATTTAAAAATAGGAGTGACATCCGGGCAGGCGGCGCTTATGGAAATGGCGGCCAGTTTCGGAATGGAAGACGCCGGTCTGGTGGCCATTGCCGACTTCCTGCACCTGGATAATTTCAGAGCTTCAGCGGATTTGGAAATTCCCGCAAGCGTCTCCGCATCCATGCAGGCGGAAGTAGCTTTCAAACTGGCCGCTTCCGCTCTTGGCATTGCCGATATAGCCATGATCCGTTCGGGACTGGATGCGAATGCATTAGCAGGCCTGGCGGCGGATTTTGGCGGCCAGGTATCCATCTATTACCAGAACGGTGAACTTACCTTCAATCATCGAAAAAGCCTTTCCCTTGATTTTGACATGAACTTTTTTCTGAATGCCTTTATCGAAGCCGGCTTTTTGGGGGCCCATTGGAAAAAGAAATGGAACTTATATCATGGTCAATGGCCTTATCATTGGGCAATGGGTACGGAAGTAGACCTGGATTATGATGATAAGCCCACCTTCGTCATCAATTCGTTTGGCAAGACCCCTCCTTTGCCGGATATGGTCGGCGATATGCTTCATCATAGCGAAGCTGTTCACCAGGCCCCGAGTGATCTGGAAGTAAACAGCGGCAACACAAATACCGATGCCATAGGAATGTGGTGGTATAAGGCGCCGGAGGATTATCCAAAGACAATAGAGCTTGAGGGAAAATCTGGCCCCGAATTCTTCAAATTTGGTCAGGTAGAGGAGTTTGAGATCCCGAATATGGATCGCCTGATCGGCGCCCCCGGAGGCAGCGACCTTCGCCGTTATATAATCGGCAATAAGATCAAGTTCGGCGCCGCCAACATGTTCCATCCGGAAGAAGATAAGTCCGTTTGGAAGAAAGCCCGGTCCGCGCGTCTCAGCGACGTGCAGCGAGGTTTCCGGGCCTTGATGAATTTACATGGGCACGATATGAACGCACGTAACGAGGACGCCGATCATGTTCAGGATCTTCAATTCCGCGGACCGGATGATTTTAACAACATCTGGGCCCTCAATTCACATATCAACCGAAGTAATCGCGAATTTCTTCAACAGATTGTCGCTTTCAAAGATAAAGACGGCTCCGTGAAAACAAGGCCATTGGGTGATCCATCATTAATTGGAAAATATTTCAAGATCATCGGATTTAGACATTTTTAATTCGGTAATGAAAACCACCGATTCAAAAATACCAGCCTCTCAGCCAAAAAGCAACGCACTCTTCTTCAGAAAAGAAGGCGGCCCAACTTTTTTTCCACCCCCCCGTCATGTCCAGCCATTCTTCTCAAAATCCTCCACTGCGCCGGGCGCGATCCAGGCAAAGCTGAACATTGGCCAACCCAACGACACCTATGAGCGGGAAGCCGATACCATGGCAGATAAGGTCGTGCAGCACCCCGTGGTAAATTCTTCTTCCGGGGGCATTATTAGGAATACGGCACCAACTGAAACGGGTGCCCGGGTATCGCAGCTATCATCCGGACCTGTCCAGACAAAATGCGATGCCTGTGAGAAGGATGAACAACTGGAATTAAAAGAAGACCTGCAAGAGCACGAGGAAGAAGGCATACAAAGGAAGCCAATATTTGAAAGCGAAGGAGATCCCCCGGAAGGAAATACTGTTCAACGTAACATTCAGCGTAGCCCGGCAGCTACGGGTACAGACACCGCGTCTCCTTCCATTGAAAAAAGCCTTGCTTCCTCCAAAGGTGGCGGTTCTCCCCTGCCGAAGGATACCCGCAAGTCGATGGAATCCTCATTTGGATCCGATTTTTCCAATGTAAAGATTCACAACGATGACAAGTCCGCACAACTGAATAAAAACCTGAAAGCACAGGCTTTTACCCATGGAAATGATATTTATTTTAATTCCGGGAAATATGACCCCGGTAGCAAGAAGGGGAAACATTTGCTCGCCCATGAATTGACTCATGTGGTCCAGCAGGGCGGGGCTGTACAGAAGAAATCGGAAGCCCCCGTTTCGGAACCGCCCGTTTCAAAACTCCCCATTTCGACGGTTTCCCCCAAAATTCAGCGTGGTATCGTTGACGATGTAGCATCCCATTTATTGACCGGAAATGACTTCCTGGATTTTTGTGTCGGCGTCGTAGCGGGCATCATTTCATGGTTTGGAGATATTATTGGAGGATTTATCGATTTGTTCAAAGCGGCGTTCTCAGGCAGCATAGCAGCGATAGTGACCCTCATTGGCTTGGCACTCGGGCTCATAGTAGGCATCATACTGACCGTTATATTTCCCGAGGTCATGATACCTGCGCTGTTAGTAGTAGGCATTGTTTCTGGGCTCATTTCAATGGTCTACTTCTTATATATGATGACGCGCCCGGGACTTACGCCGTATGAAAGGGGAAAATATCTCGGAAAAGCAATTGTGGAGGCTGTGCTTTTGTTGCTCACAGTAGTTGAAGCGCTTAGATTCGTTAAGATCCTCGCCGAAGTAGCCGAAATGGCTGAAGGCGTGGGCATGATACAAAAGCTTAAGTGGGCCGTACAGTTGCTTCGCTTTGGCGATCCGATAAAAGTACTGGAGATCCTCGCGGATCTGCGCGATGTCGAAAAGACCATTGAACTGCTGAATACGGTAAAAGATGTAAATAAGGCCTTGGAACTGGTAAAATTGGCGGAAGGCTCAAAAGAGATCGATACGCTTCTCGAAATCCTTAGGATGGGCGGGGTTACCGCAGATGATGTGATTGACTTGATGAAATTTTCCGGGATGACATTGGAAGATCTGAAAGATTTCCTAAAAACACGCGGAATATCGGTTGCGGATTTGAAAGATTTTTTGGGCCGCCCTGGCATGACAGTCGCCGACCTGAAGGACTTGCTGGGGCGCCCCGGAGTAACGGTCGCCGACCTGAAAGACCTGTTGAGCCGACCTGGGATGACCGTTGCCGACTTGAAGGACCTACTGGGCCATCCGGGCATGACCGTCCCCGATCTTAAAGACCTGTTAGGCCGTCCCGGGATGACGGTCGCCGACCTGAAGGACCTGCTGGGCCGCCCCGGAGTGACGGTAGCGGAGCTAAAAGATTTACTGACCCTTACAGACGACTCCGCGCAATTGAAACGATTGTTGACCCTGGTTCCAACTGTAGGAGATCTGAAAAAATATTTCGGGTTGGCCGGCGGTCACGGCCAGGGAGCTAACCTGGAAGCAATACTCACCAAGGCGTCCGCCCTTGGCGACACACACAAGGCAGAGGATCTCCTCAATATAGCTGCTGGCAATTCCGCAAAATTTACGCAGCTTGCAGAGGCGCTGAAGAAGTTTAAGTTGACGCCTGCTCCGGGCGGTGCGCCTCGGGCGCTGCACGGATATACAGGGATTGATTTTATACATTTGCAGGAAAGACATACATATGACTTTTTCAATTTTGCCGGAAGGATCAGAGCCAAGAATACCCTCTGGCCGCCTGGCACCGATATAGCCACAAGAGTGGAGCAGGCTCTTTCCGAACTTGATAAGATAAAGAGAAGGCTAATTCCCTTTGAAAAGCCGGAGGTCATTGTTACTTTACCGGATGGCGTGCGTGTTCAGATCGGAAGTGACAAGGCAAACGAAATCGGCCAATTTTTTGCGCTTGAGGATGTTGCCAAGGGTATAATTGATTTTACAAGGCAGGAGATGCTCGCATTCAAAAAACTATTATTACCATAATAAAACCTATATGTTAACGATCGAGTTCCTTATTTACCAGCGGGATGGGCAGGAATTAAGCGAAGAGACAATTAAAGCCATGCAACTTACCTATGAAGAACTATTTTGTCAACCGGGAGGCTGCGAGGGAGCAATCCAAATTTCAACAGACGGAAACCTGTCGAATCTCCTGGAAGATGTCCTGGCCGCCTTGGTAAAAAATCTATGCTTTGAGGCAAACAGGGAATTGCACGAGACCGGGCGCGGCATTTATTATTTCCACAGCTATTCGGCGCAGGTCCTGTTATCATTGGATGATCAGATGGTGAAAATGGAAGGGGATGTGGTCGCCACCTCTTTCTATGAATTTAACGAATTTGCAGAAGGACTGTATAACTGTGGACGTCGCTTTATTGAGCTGCTGCGAAAGATAAAAGCGGCGAATGAAAAAAATGAAAAAGACCGGTTAGCGCTTATCCAAATTTTGGAAACCGCTAAACAAGAGATGGATAATCAACCGCCTTATAAGACACGATGACCGATGAAATCTGCTGAATCAAAAATATCGGCCAAACAGTCCCCGGGGAATGAACCTTTCTTCAGCAAAGGGAGCGACCAGCATTTTTTCCCATCCGACCACCAGACTGGTCGTTTCTTCTCACGAAACTCTCCCCATTCCGGTACTATCCAGGCCAAGCCCGATAGCAGTAACGAATCAGATTCTCCAGCATCCGTCATGCAAAGCCTGGGGACGGGACAGCCACTGGAAAATCGCACTCGCGATAATATGGAAAACGCATTTGGAACAGGGTTTTCCGACGTGAGGGTCCATACCGATGGTAACGCAGCCAACCTATCTCGAAAAATGGACGCCCGGGCATTTACCGTAGGTAATCATGTGGCTTTTGGCGCTGGCGAACACCGACCGGGATCGATGATGGGGGACGCTTTGATTGCACACGAATTGGCTCACGTTCAGCAGCAGAAGAACGCGGGCAATATGAGTACGGTTCAGCAGAAAGGACAGACCGGAGATTATGCGCTGGAGATTGATGCCGATTCCGCAGCGATCGGCGCAGTCACTTCCATATACAGTGGTTCTGACAATGTGCAAGGGAAAGCACAAAGAAAAATGCTGCCTCGTTTGCGGTCAGGCCTTAGGCTTCAGCGATGTGCGACAGCTCAAAAGAAAGTCGTTACCCCCAATAAAACGCCCTCCGCTGAAGAGATCAACCGCCGCCGGTTTCGTTCCGAAAAACTGGATACCCGGGACAAAACAGTTACTGAATATGGAGAACTCCTCCAGCAGGTAAATACATGGGCAAAGGAGGAACAAAGAAAACAAACCCGCGTGATGGTTGGCGGCGTGATAGGAATGGATCCCGCACAACTCCAGAATGCATCCCGGGTGGCAAATGGACTTAGAGGGCTGGCGCCCATGTTTAATGCATCCGGTCTGAACACAGTCAAATCCAATTTACAGGATGCGGACAATAGTGCAAAATCAGCCAGGAAATATGCCGACAGAGAGGAAATTGAGTTTCAAAACGTAAAAACCACGTTTCTTAACAAAGCCGATGATAATCTGAATGACGCGGTTGCTTCCCTTGAAGGCTTGAGTGACAATGTCGACGGATACGAATTTTGGGTCGCCATCGAAGAGGCCCGTAGCACCCTTGCCCAGCTAAAGCAAGGGAAAATCGATGAATATGAGGGTTTCAAAACGTTTGGAAATCAGCTCAAGACCATCCGGGAAAATATAGTAAGTACTATCAATAAATACAACCAGTACCCGGATGCCTTGGCCCGTATCTCCTTCCTATTGGATAACTTCGTCAGTCTGAACACTCCTGGTTTTGCGGGCGGCCCGACGGCAGCGGAGATAAAAAAGATGAAAGGAACCCTGGATGGTAACATAAGCTCGGACTTTCAATTGGTCTTTGGGGGAGGAGTATTTTTGTACTCGCCGTACGAACTCTTTGTCGAATATGCAACTGTCCTGGAAAAGCAACTGGCCTTCCGGGAAAAAATGGAAAAGGCCGGTATTTCGTCAAAAACCCCCATCCCTTCTCAAGGTGATGTCGAAGGATTCTTTAAAAGCCTAAAAAGCAAATCTAATGACGAGGTATTCAATGCCTATACCGAATATGCCCGGGCTTATTTCTATCACAGCATTGTGGCCTCGATTAGCGATATGAAAGTTAAGGACGTTTCCCAGCTATTTGCACGCGATCTTTCGATCACCGGCCTTCGCCCGCTCGTATGTTCCGGCTATGCCTTATTGGGCGAGCACATGTTGGCGCTGGCAGGTGCCAGGCTCACCAAGTTTACCTCTGCCGTGCGCGCTACGGATGATGATGTTCTGAACAATACAATCTCGGCAGGACACGCCATCGCCCAGATGTCAAGAAATGGAAAGCAATTTTTTGTCTCAAACTATTTGATTGTATTTTCTGAAAATGAAGCGATAGGCCCTGACGCCGTTGCGTGGGAGAAAGCAAAGGCGCCACTCTTCAAGGCCTCCGGCTCATCTAATTCGGAAGCGCTCGCCGCGTTGGAAAAAGTGTTGCAAAAGAAAGAACAAGAACTTGAAAAAAGTCATAAATAAATTTAAATAGTGAATTTACCGTGATCCCGCCGCCTTTACATATCAAAGTCCTGGGAGTGGCCTTTAACTCCTTCCATTTCTTTGGCATACTTGGCTATAGCTCAGGGGTGTTGCTGGGTATATTCCTTTCATATTCGCTGGGGTTACCTGTCTATATCATATTCCTGATGAGTGGCATCGGGGCCTTGACTTTTTTTCTCCTGGCCGCGCTGGCAAAAGTTCTTACCAATGAAGAAACAATTGTCTATTATCATCACGAAATAGCGATTGTATTGTTATGCGGTATAGTATTGCGTACGATCGGATTCCCGCTATTCCCTTATCTGGATATCACTATCCTGGGCATTGGAATTTTTCTTGCTTTTGGCAGATTAGGTTGCTTTTCCATGGGATGCTGCCACGGAAAACCCTCCAAATTCGGCATTCAATATGGGCCGGATCACGTCAGAGCGGGATTTGGCTGGTATTATCAGGATATAACCCTGTCGCCTGTTCAATTGATAGAATCCGCATATGCTTTTCTGATAGTGATCACAGGTACCATCCTGCTCAACCACAAAGCAGCGCCCGGAACGATCCTCGTATTTTATACCGCCTTTTATGGCGGCCTGAGATACTTTATGGAATTCTTCCGGGGGGATGCCGAAAGGCCTTACAAGTTGGGTTTGTCAGAAGCGCAATGGACCACCTTATTGTTGATGATCGTTTTCTATGTGTTTGCCCTCATGGGCCGCTTACCGTTATATCCCTGGCATACTGGCATTCTTATTCTTATATTAACTGCTTCCCTTTATATGATTGTCAGGGGCAGAAAAGACCCGGTCTACAGATTGTTCATGCCGGGGCATGTTAAAGAATTGGCATCCGGGCTTAATCAAATTTCCCGGGACAACACTCTGGCTGGAATACCCGAATATATCCCTGACCAGGAAATATCGGTTTATCGCACCAGATTGGGCCTTTGCATTTCCAATGGAAGATATACAACGGGAGCGTTGACAATTAACTTTTACACGGTTTCCTCCATCAATAAAAAGCTACCCTTGACAAAAAGGGCTGTGACCAGCTTGGCAACCCTCCTTAGAACAATCGGTCATCATCATCCGTCATTCCAGATCGAAGAAATCCGAAACCAGATCTTTCAGATATTTTTTGTAGATTAATGAATAAGATGAATTAAAACAGGAAACATGCCCATCCTTTCCATCGCTATCCAAAAAGGCGGCTCGGGTAAGACCACCACCGCCATCAACCTCGGGGCCGCCCTATGTCGGGCCGGAAAAAAAGTCCTGCTGGTCGATGCCGACCCGCAAGCCAACCTTTCCCAGTCCCTGGGTATCCCGGATGAACCATCCTTCAACCTCTACACGGAGTTGAAGAAGGAAATAATCGGCGATGGGGGAGACCTCGGGCGAACCATCATCTCTACGCGCCAGGGTATGGACGTGGTCCCGGCTTCCATCGACCTCGCCGTCGTGGAATTGGAACTGGTGAGCGTCTACGGCCGGGAACAGCTCCTCAACACGCTACTCCAACCCCTGGTGCCACTCTATCATTATGTGCTGATCGACTGCCCCCATGCTATCGGTATGCTGACGGTCAACGCCCTGGTTGCCAGCCAGCATGTGCTGATTCCGTTACCCGGCGAGTTCCTGCCCCTGAAAGGCGTATACAGCTTTATGCGGCAATTCGAGATGATCCGGAAGAAGCTGAATGCAAAGCTTGAGCTACTCGGCCTGGTCCTCACCCGCTACGACGAACGCAAGCTCATGAACGTTAGCGTGAAAAAGCAATTGGAAGAAAAGTTTCCCGGCAAGGTATTCCAAACGGTCATCCGTACCAACATGCAGCTGGCCAAGGCCCAGGAAGCGGGGAAGGATATTTTCAGCTTTGACAAAAGCTCCAATGGTGCAAAAGATTATCGAGCCCTCGCAGAAGAATTGATGAAAAAGTTGTAAATTCTAGGGACGATAAATAATATGTCTTGTTAGTCAATAAATCTTAATACTATGTCATACAGTTTACGAAATTACCGGCATCGTAACCCCCAGAAAGGAGAAGAAAAAAAGACTGCCACGCCTTTTTTCAATGCGCCCAAAGGCGCCTCCGTACAGAAAAAGAAAGAAGGAGCCTTTTTCCAGCCTAAACTGACCATCGGTCAGCCGGGAGACATCCACGAAAAGGAGGCTGATGCCGTCGCCAGCCAGGTCGTCCAACGACTGGCCACCTCCAAGGAAGATGAGAAACTGGGCACCAACGACGCCAGAATGGAAAAAGACAAGGAAGATCCGCTAAAGCCCGTGCAAAAGAAGGAAGGCGGGGACGAAAAGAAAGAGAAAAAGGACATTCACATGACGGAGGACCCCAAAAAGAAAAAGAAGGAGATCCATAAAGCCGAGGACCCTAAGAAGAAAAAGAAGGAGATCCACAAAGCCGAGGACCCCGAAAAGAAGAAAAAAGAGATCCACAAAGCCGACGACCCCAAAAAGAAAAGGAAGAAAGGTCCCGGCGCCGGCCAGATTCAGAAGAAACCGGAGACAACAGCATCCGACCGGGTCTCCGCCGAGATCCAAAACCAATCCGGCAAAGGAAGCCCCCTCCCCGCAAAAGTCCTGGCCGAAATGAACCACTCCTTCCACATGGATTTCAGCAAAGTGCGCGTCCACCATGATGCCGCGGCCGCCAAATTATGCCTGGAATTGCACGCTCAGGCGTTTACCCATGGACACGATATCTATTTCAACGAAGGAAAATACAACCCCGAAAGCGCGGAAGGTAAATTGTTGCTGGCCCATGAACTGACCCATGTCGCCCAACAACACAGCGCTGACCCTTCACCATCAAAATAACCGCAGACCATGAAATTCCTAATTTTTGGAGGTCGGAAATGGCGAACCCGGCACGAAGACCCTCCGGCAGTGCTTCCTTCTCCCCCGCCGGAAGAAGAAGTTGCGGACGAGCCCCAGGCAGTTTATGTATCCCATCCGGGTTATATCACCGTTCCGGAAGAGATCCTCGCGCCGCAGCCCCACGCGCTCCAGCCCCAGGCGCCTCCTCTACCCCAATCCGACGTACCCCGATCCCATTCGCCCCAACATGACAATTGGACCTCCCTCCCCGTCGAACTGCAATACCTCGTCCAACTGATCCGGTATCGCATGGCCCTCGAATTCCACAGCACACCCGGATCAGCGGAGCCGGTAATGCCCCCTTATGATCATTGGGACCTGCCGATAGGGAAATTTATATCCGATTATAATCTGGAGAACAAGCCATTGTCCCCCGACGAAGGCCGACTGCTGCTGATCGGACTGGTGCATCATGTCCAGCCCGACCTCTTCGACCATGCCATCGACAGCATGCTCAATGGCGCGGGCGATTTTCCAAAGATCGGCGGCACCAGGGGCAAAAATTTCCGGGGTTTCATGCCCACCGGCGAGACAGCCCTGTTCCTGTTGGCCGGGGATGACTGGCAGCAGCGCCTGGAAATCCAGCAGCTATTCTGGGCGGACCATCCCTTCGCCAAACGAAAGATCCTTTGGCTCGAAGAGACCGAGAAAGGGGAACCCGCCATGAGCGGCAAGATCAATCTATCCCAGGATTATGTCGACATCTTCACGCAGGGCAGGACCGTACCACCCCATTTTGGCCTGAGTTTCCCCGCCAAATTGGTGACCACCGACCGGAAGAGAGATGACCTCGTGATCAATAGCCACCTGAACAGCCAGATCAATGACCTGCTGGATTGGATCAAATTCAACAAAGGTCTCGTGGCAAAAGGCGCCCAGGATGGAAGATTTAGGAACGGTTATCGATGCCTTTTCTATGGCCCTTCAGGCACCGGCAAGACCTTCACCGCCTCCCTTCTGGGTAAGGAAACCGGAAAAGACGTCTACCGGATCGACCTTTCTATGGTCGTCTCGAAATATATCGGGGAAACGGAAAAGAATCTCGAGCTCCTGTTCGCCCGGGCCGAGAACAAAAAATGGATCCTCTTCTTCGATGAAGCCGACGCACTATTCGGCAAACGCACCAATGTCCGCGACGCCCACGATAAATACGCTAATCAGGAAGTCTCTTATCTGCTCCAACGCATAGAAGACTATGACGGATTGGTCATCCTCGCCACCAATATGAAGAACAATATCGACGATGCCTTTATCCGCCGCTTCAACGCGATCCTGAAATTCCCGATGCCGGATGCAGAAGAAAGAAAGAAGATCTGGCAAAATACATTTCCCCGTGGTGCCCTTTTTAAGAAATCGCAAGTAACCGAACCTGTGCTGGCAATGGAAACCGGCGACTCCCTCTCCCTGCCTCCGACCGACCGGAGCCAATTTGTCGATATCCCCGAACTGGTCAAGAAATATGCGCTGTCCGGCGGCAACATCGCGAACATCGTACACTATGCAAGCATAAAAGGCGCCAAACGCCAGGAAGAATATAACAGAAATCATCAACCGCAGGAGGGCGAGACCCCCTTGGCAATTTACCTGCCCGATGTCATCGACGGCATCCGGCGTGAATTGGGCAAGGATGGCGTCCCCTTTGCATAAAAAAATTAATATGGGACAACCAGCTGCCAGATTAACCGATATGCATATCTGCCCGATGGTGACGCCGGCAATCGTGCCCATCCCCCACGTAGGAGGACCGATAATCGGCCCCGGTTGTCCGACCGTCCTCATCGGCGGTCAGCCCGCCTCTGTCGTTGGCGACATGTGCACCTGCGTGGGGCCGCCGGATACCATCATCATGGGTTCCACTACCGTGACTTTCGGCGGGATGCCGGCCACGCGTATGGGAGACACTACCGCGCATGGCGGCACCATCCTTACCGGATTTCCCAACGTCCTGATTGGGTAATCTGTGCCCTCGCCTAAAAGAACGGCGGGAACTCCATCAAAAACTCCCTGATCTCTTCCTCCGTTACCCCCGGATGGATCACCTCCATCTTGATCACCCCCTCCTCCGCGTCGTAATAAGCTGCATAACGCTCATTCGACACATGCAGCTGATGCCGCTGCGTATCGGAGCTCATATCATATTGCTGAGACAGCTGGTTGATGACCATAGCAGCCTGCTCCTGATCCCGGACGGGGATCTTTTTTATTTCCCTTGCCATATTTCGATCCCGGCTATCCGTTTACCGGGCGGTTTAGTTCCTTACCTTCTGCAAAACCCAGACCAATGCTCTACCATCCAACCAATTAGTAGTTTCTACTCCTCGCAAATCGTAAAACCCCTAAATGCCGATTTAATGTTAGGTCATATTGATGTTTTACTCTATTTTTAAATCTGAATTAATTCCTGTATATAATTTTTATTCCTTTAATTTTACCTCTTAAATCTATCGGCATGAAGCTTTTTGTAGCAGGTCTTCCTTATGATTTTGATGACGTGGATCTGAAAGAAATGTTTGAATTATACGGCGCCGTGAATTTTGCAAAGATAGTCATGGACAGGGAAACAGGGAAGAGTAAAGGCTTCGGCTTTGTAGATATGCCCGACGACACCGAGGCCCGGGGAGCGATCGAGACCCTCGACAACGCCTCCATCCGCGGCAAAAAGATGGCCGTAAAAGAGGCCGAGGAACAGAACCGTGGTGGTGGTGGCCGGGATAGTCGCGGTGGCGGCGGCTATCGTCCTGGCGGCGGCGATCGCGGCGGTGGTGATCGCGGCGGACGTGGCGGCGGTGGCGGCGGCTATCGCCCCGGCGGTGGTGGCGGTGGGTATCGCCCGGGCGGCAGTGGCGGTTACCGGCCTGGCGGTGAAGGCGGCGGCTATCGCCCTGGGGGTGACGGCGGCGGCAACGACCGCGGCGGAGACAGGGGAGGAGATCGCAGCGGAGATCGCGGGGACCGCGGCGGCGATCGGGACAGACGCTTCTAAGAAAATCATTTTACTATTCTATAGACAGGATACCGAAGGTGAGCAGGCTCATAATAAGGGGAATGCATATAGACAAACTCCAACTGCGCCCTCGCATTTTTCGCAAAAGCAGTATCCGCTTCCCGCTTCTGATCCAGTTGCTGCCGGATATCCGGATGTGCCTTCAACCAATCCCCCGCGACATCTTCCCACCGATACGCACTATAACCCTCTTTCTGCTGTAATATCGCATCGAAGAAATTCCACGCAAAATAGGAATCCTCCCCCGTAGGCTCCAGCATCTCCACCAGGAACCGCCGCGCAGGCTGATCGGTTGGCACGACAAAGTCGCCCTTTAAAAAATGAATGGTTTCCTGATCGGGCCTCGCTTGGATGGCGCTATTCTTATGGTGCTTCTCGTAAGCCCGCGGAGAGGACTTGTAGTCCGCGATATGATACACTTCGACCGCCATCGTCGTGTCCTCCGTCAACCGCCGCATTTGGACCGCATTCAATTGCAGCAACTCCACCACGGCATGCCAGCCCTGCGGGATGACATAGGCTTTTGGCACCGTTGCCCAGACGTCGGCCAAAAAATAGTCATAGAACCTCACCGGTCGCTCAAATGGCTTCGTGTGATCAAAGTACATCCTCGGCAGCCCCGTCACGTCACTGGTCTTCATCCCCGTCTCATATCCTCTGAACCGGATCGAATCCCACCTGGATTTATCGACTTTCCAATCCAGCGCCAACCGGACACTGTCCTGATCCGCCGAAATGTCCCCGGCCCGCTTCTTCAGCAGGTCATCCGCATACTTCGAAGACTGCGCGATCGTCGCCTGCATCAAGGCGTAAGTGGACAGGACCCGGTCCTTGAAAGGTTTTAACATATGCGTCTCCGGCATGAAAGCGATCGTGTGGAACAGGGTCGCATACCCGCTCGAATACCGCGGCTCATCATAAAAACCTGTCCAGCCCTCCCCGGGGGACCCCGCTTCGAAATCGACATACGGCGTCATCGGCCACCCCCGCTTTTCCATGTCCGCAAACAATGCCGGTTGGAGGACGTCATGCAGGAACGCACCCAACTGGCCACCCAGCTTATTCCATTGCGAGCTCAGCAACGTCATGGTATATTGGTAATCCGCCCCGTCGCTTACATGGTTGTCTATCTGCAGGTCCGGGTTCAGCCAATGAAAGATCTGCACAAAGGACCGCGCATCCCGGGTGTCGTTCTTTGTAAAATCCCGGTTGAGATCGAGGTTCTGGGCATTCCCCCGGAATCCGTAGGATTCCGGTCCGTTTTGGTTCACGCGCGAAAAACTGCTCCGGTTCAGCGCGCCCCCGATATTGTAAAGCGGGATCACCGCCAGCGCGATATTGTCGGGGATATGGATCTTTTTGTCGGCCAGGTCACGGATCAGCATCATGCTGGCATCCACCCCGTCCGGCTCCCCCGGATGGATACCATTGTTGATCAGGATGACCACCTTCCCCTTTCGGTGCCAGACCGCAGGATCATAACTGCCGTCATTGGAATACAGGACCACATGGTAAGGGTAACCCGCGTCACTCATCCCCATCTCCCGGATCGAGACCAGCGTTGATTGCTTATCCAGTTGCTGATAGAACGCAATACACTCCGCATAGGCGGCGGTATGTTTCCCGCTGGAGATCTCAAACGGGGTTTGCAGCTGCTGCGCTTGCCCCGAAAACGGACCAAGCAGCATAATTAGCCAAAGTTGTTTTCTCATAATGACCCCTAAAATAGAAAAAGAGAACGTCCCCTATAAAGTTGACGCCCTCTTTTTTTGTACAACATCCTATTTTACGACCCGGCCTTCAACGAATTAACCTTCCGGGCCAGTTTGCTCTTCAGGTTCGCCGCCTTATTCTTGTGAATGACACCTTTCTTGGCCAGCTTGTCGATCATCGAAGCAACCTCCGGCAATTGCTCACCAGCCGTTTTATGCTCCTTTACAGCCCGCAGCTCACGGATCGCATTCCGCGTAGTCTTGCCATAGTACTTATTACGATCCCTGCGCTTTTCGGCCTGCCTTACATCTTTCTTCGTTGCCTTGTGATTAGCCATGAACTCGACAATTTTAGGACGGCAAAAGTACGGGCGATTGCCGGAACTACCAAATCCCATACGCCAAATTCGCCAAATTCTCCAAATTCGCCCCGCCGAAACAGCATCCTCGCCTCAAATCCCTGCTCAGTGCCCCTTGTCCCAAAAATACTTTGATTAGCCAAATCAAATTAAATTTTCCATTTACACCCACCCGCGCGCCGGGCCCCGCCCCCGATTCGCCAAATAATTGGTAAAAACCCCTAAAAAACCCTCCTTCCTTGACTAACTTTGACCGATATTTGTAGGCCAAAATAGCCGGCCCGACGCCGGTACGACTTCAACCAGCTCTTCTATGAAGGACTTTTCGTTTATAACTAATTCACATCCAGCTTATATTGAGGGTCTCTACCAGGATTTTGTGAAGAACCCCGATGCGGTAGATCCTGAATTCAGACGTTTTTTCGAAGGATTTGACTTCGCGGTAACCCAGGGCAAAGCTGGCACCGCCAGCGGCAACGGTACAGCTGCCGCCAACGGAACCTACGCCCCCGCCGCACCGGCCGGCGCCGCAAAAACATTCACGACCGCCGACGGCGTCGACTGGAAAAAAGAACTCGGCGCCTACCGCCTCATCCTGGGCTATCGCAACAAGGGCCACCTGCTCGCAAAGACCAACCCCATCCGTCCCCGGAAAGACCGCGGCGCCAACCTCGACCTCGCCTTCTATGGCTTCACCGAAGAAGACCTGGATAAGGATTTTTTTGCCGGCAACCTCATCGGTCTGGGCACGACCTCCCTCCGCAAGATCCTCACCCATTTGCAGGAATGTTATGCCAACCACGTAGGCATCGAATTCAAATACATCAGCGACCAGAAGAAGATCGACTGGCTTACCACCGAGATGGAGAGCAAATTCCTCAATCCGCTACCCCTGGATAAGCAGCGTCGCGTCATGGAAAAGCTCAACCAAAGCGTCATGTTCGAGAAATTCCTCCATACCAAATACATCGGTCAGAAACGCTTTTCCCTCGAAGGAGGCGAGAACGCCATCACGGCGCTCGACACCATCATCAATACCGCGGCCACCCTCGGGGTCAATGAAGTGGTGATCGGAATGGCTCACCGCGGCCGGCTCAATGTCCTGGCCAACATCATGGGCAAAACCTATGAACAGATCTTCAGCGAATTCGAAGGCACCGCCAAACCTGACCAGACCATGGGCAGCGGGGACGTGAAATATCACATGGGCTATGGCAGCACGATCAAGACGGAATCCGACCAGACCGTACAGCTCAAGCTCATGCCCAACCCCTCCCACCTGGAAACGGTGGACCCCGTAGTCATCGGCTTCTCCCGGGCTAAGGCCGACGCCGTATACGAAAGCGATTACGACAAGATCCTGCCCGTGCTCATCCACGGCGATGCCTCCATCGCCGGTCAGGGCGTAGTCTATGAAGTGCTCCAGATGTGCAACCTGAAAGGTTATTACACCGGTGGCACCATGCACTTTGTCATCAATAACCAGATCGGCTTTACCACCGATTTCGACGATGCCCGCAGCTCCGACTATTGTACCTCTCTTGCCGCCGCGGTCCAGGCGCCCGTCCTGCACGTCAACGGCGACGATGCGGAAGCCGTCGTGAAATGCGCGGATATTGCGACCCGCTATCGCCAACAGTTCAACTCGGATATCTTTATCGATCTGGTTTGTTATCGCCGCCATGGTCATAACGAAGGGGACGACCCCAAATTCACCCAGCCTCACCTTTATGCCCTAATCGACCAGCATCCCAATCCCCGCGAAGTCTATACTCAATACCTGATCGACCACGGGGAAACCGATGCTAAGGAACTGGCTAAAGAGATGGAAAAGAAATTCTGGGCTGACCTGCAGGAACGGCTCGATGGAGTGAAACAACACCCGTTGCCCTATACCTACCAAAAGCCTGAGCGCTGGTGGCAAAGCCTTCGGAAATCCACGCCCGCCGACTTCGACCAGTCTCCGGTCACCGCCATCAGCGACGCGGATTTCAATAAGATCTTCGACGCCATCATGCACTGGCCCGAGGGCTTCAAACCGCTTCGTAAGGTCGAGAAGCTCCTCCAGGACAAGATCAAACTGTTCAAGGAGGAAGGCAAGGTCGACTGGGCCACCGGCGAACTCCTCGCCTATGGCAGCCTGCTGCTGGACGGGAAAGACGTCCGCATGAGCGGCCAGGACGTTCAACGGGGCACCTTCTCCCACCGCCACGCGGTCTTGATGGACGAGAACAGCAATGAAGAATATAACCGCCTCAGCCGGCTGTCGAATGCCAACGGGCAGTTCCGCATCTTCAACTCGTTGCTGAGTGAATACGCCGTGCTCGGCTTTGAATACGGCTACGCGCTGGCGAACCCCAATGCACTCGTGCTTTGGGAAGCCCAGTTCGGTGATTTCAGCAACGGCGCCCAGGTCATCATCGATCAGTTCATCGCCGCCGCCGAACAGAAATGGCTGCGGATGGACGGTATTACCCTGCTTCTGCCTCATGGCTACGAAGGACAAGGACCGGAACACTCCAGCGCGCGCATGGAACGCTTCCTCCAAATGGCAGCTGAATGGAATATGGTCATCACCGATATCACCACCGCCGCCAATCTCTTCCACGCTTTCCGGCGCCAGCTCGCCTGGCCGTTCCGCAAGCCGCTGATCAACTTTTCCCCGAAAGCCAACCTTCGGCACCCCGGCAGCTACTCCAAAATGGAAGATTTCACAAACGGTGGGTTTAGGGAGGTGATGGACGACCCTTATGTGACGAATGCAGGGGATGTCAAAAAGGTCCTGTTCTGCACAGGCAAGGTCTATTTCGACCTGGCCGAGCGCCAGCAGAAAGACAATCGCAGGGACGTCGCGATCATCCGCGTGGAGCAGCTTTATCCGCTGCCGGTCCGGCAACTGGAAGACTTATACAAGAAATACAGCCATGCCGCAACCTGGTTCTGGGTTCAGGAAGAACCGCTCAATATGGGCGCCGCATCCTATCTGCAGATGAACCTCAAGAGCCTTAACTATGGTGTGATCAGCCGGCAGCCCAGCGCCGCCACCGCAACGGGATATCTCAAAGTGCACGCGCAGGAACAGGCTGAGATCATCGACACGGCATTCAGCATCTGAAATTATTTATAAACACGCTCCCCCGGGGAGAAGGAGGATTAAATGATCGATATTAAAGTGCCGGCAGTAGGTGAGTCCATCAACGAAGTTACATTGGTAAAATGGCTGAAGCAGGAAGGGCAGTATGTTGAACGTGACGAAGTGATCGCAGAGCTCGAAAGCGAAAAGGCAACATTTGAAGTCAACGCCGAAAAGGCGGGGACGTTAAAAACGGTAGGGAAGGAGGGGGAAACCCTCAAGATCGGCGACGTGCTCGCCCGGATCGATGAGAATGCCGCCCGCCCCGAGGGTGCAGCCGCCTCGAACGGATCCGATCATTCACACACCACTGTCCTTTCACCCTCTCCAACTGCCACAGCCGCACCTGCGCATGCTAAAGCACCGGCGGCCAAACCCGCCGCTCAGGGACCCGTGACCGCCGTCACCAATGATATCAAAGCAACCCCTGTTGCCGCCGCGATCATTACTGATAAGAAGATCGACGCCGGGACGATCACGCCATCCGGCGCCGGTGGCAAGATCCTCAAACACGACGTGCTCGATGCCCTGGCCCATCCCGGCCGCACCCCCGGCAAAGAGCTATTCACCCGCGCCGACCGCCGGGAGAAGATGAGCAACCTCCGCAAGACCGTCTCCCGCCGCCTCGTCGAAGCAAAGAACACCACCGCCATGCTCACCACGTTCAACGAAGTGGATATGAGCGCGATCATGGCCTTGCGGACCAAACTCAAGGACAAGTTCAAGGAGAAACACGGTGTCAATCTCGGATTCATGAGCTTTTTCACTAAAGCCACCTGCTACGCCTTACAGGAATGGCCCGCCGTGAATGCCTATATCGATGGCGACGAGCTCGTCTATCACGACTACTGCGATATATCCATCGCTGTCTCGGCGCCCAAAGGTCTTGTCGTCCCCGTCATCCGCAACGCGGAAAGCCTTAGCATGGCCGACATCGAAAAGAAGGTCGTGGAACTCGCAACCAAGGCCCGAGACAACAAGCTGAGCATGGAAGAAATGCAGGGTGGAACGTTCACCATCACCAACGGCGGTGTCTTCGGCAGCCTCATGTCTACACCCATAATCAATATTCCCCAGTCCGCCATCCTGGGCATGCACAAGATCGAGGAACGCCCCGTCGTCGTGAACGGCCAGATCGTCATCCGGCCTATGATGTACCTGGCGGTCAGCTATGACCACCGCATTATCGACGGCCGCGAATCCGTCAGCTTCCTCGTGCGGGTCAAGGAACTGCTCGAAAATCCCGATCAACTGCTGTTTGGAAAGGACCCACTAAAGGCATTGCTCGAATTATAGCCCATTGTTTCCCGGCAACCAAATCCCATGAGATTTGATAACCAGCTCCGCCACGCGACCCGGATCATCGAAACCTACCAAGGCGACCAGCCGCTCCATATCTGGCTGAAGGATTTTTTTCGCGCCAACAAGCAAATGGGCTCCCGCGACCGCCGCCAGCTCAGCAACCTCATCTACAGCTTCTATCGCCTGGGCCATAGCCTGCGCAACCTGCCAGTACCCGATCGGCTCCTGGCCGGACTTTTTCTCTGCCAGACCGAGCCCGGCGACATGTTGCAACATTTCCACCCTGATTGGAACGAAAAGATCGACCGGCCGGTCCACGAAAAGATCGCCTTCTTTCAAACCCAACCCGCCGGTGCACAGTTCCGGATCACCGATATCTTTCCCTGGAAGGACAAACTCTCGGAAACCATCGACCACGAGGCCTTCTGCAACTCCTTCCTCCGCCAGCCTGATCTTTTCATTCGTATCCGCCCGGGTCATGAGAGGGTTGTTCTTGAGAAATTGAGCGCGACCCCGCATGAATTAATTCCCTCATCTACTGTCCGTCTTCCAAACGGCTTCCCGATCGAAGACTACTTCACCCCGGACCGGGAGATCGTCATCCAGGACTATAGCTCTCAAAAAATAGCTGCTTACTTACTAGTAAGTAAGGAACCCGAATTTTTCTGGGACACCTGCGCCGGAAGCGGCGGAAAGTCCATCCTCGCCCGGGACATGTATCCCAACCTCCATATCACCGCCTCCGACATCCGCGCATCCATCCTGGAAAACCTCCGCACCCGTTTCGCCGCCGCCGGTATCCAACGCTATACGACCTTCCTCGCCGACCTTAGCTTCCAACCCCCGCCCGCCAGCGCCGCAGGCGCCGACCTCATCCTCGCCGATGTTCCCTGCACCGGCAGCGGTACCTGGAGCCGCACTCCTGAAGCCCTCTATTTTTTCAATCCCGCAACGATCGAAAAATACCGCGACCGGCAAAGGGAGATCCTCCGCCACATCGCCCCGCAGCTTGCGCCGGACGCGACCCTCGTCTATTGTACCTGCTCCGTCTTTAAAAGGGAAAATGAAGAAATGACTGAATGGATCCGCAGCACGTTCGGGCTCCAAGCCGAGCTCCGCCGCGCCCTCGCCGGCTACGATCAACATGCCGACACCCTCTTTGCCGCCCGCTTCGGTCGCCGAAGCCTCAGCGAAGGCAACCACTAGTTGTGATCGACTATCGACATGGTCAGTGCAAACCCGATCTTATACCCAGCTTGGCTTCCATCCGGGGTGGGGGGTTGATACTCCCACATCTCCGTATGCCGGTAGATCATCCCGACATGCTTGGCGAATGTCTCACTCCAATAGGTAACCGAAGCAAATTCATTGGTATTCGTGATCGGCACATCGCTGGAATCTGCAATCTGCAGGACCGTGGTGGCGCTGTCGAAGCTCGTCCCGTTCGCGACGGTGAACGGTTGATTGACGTTCGTATATTGATAATTCCAGTTCGAAAGGCTCAGATTATTGTAATCACTGTAGGAAAAGAAGTCCTGGTAAGGCGCATAGGGCAGAAACGTGTTGCCGGTCCAGCTAAAACCCTCATCCATCGGGAAGGCCAGCTTGACGTACCGGAGATTGTTTTCCGTAACATCGATCGCGGAAGTCGAAGCCGAAATGACATAGGTGATCGAAGGCGTCCAGAACGACCCGGTCGTATCGCTGAGGTAGCGCGTGACCAGCCAAACCGTCGCACCGGTATTGTCCACGGTCTGCTTCTCCACCGAATCCTTCGCCAGATAGCTGGTAATCGTATCATTCTGACCGTAATAATAGAAGTTTAGGGAATCCATGCGATAGGTAATGTACTTACCTACCTGTAAGCCAATATAGTAGTTGGTCAGCGGATTCGCCGGATAGTGTACAGTTTTCTTGCAGCCGCTGATGGTCACCCCGAGGGCGAGCGCCGCAAGACAGACGATATGCAACCCGAATTTCATGCAGGACAAACGCCCAACCGGCTGAATTATTGCCTCTGAATTATCCCACCTCCTATCACCTCATCACCGTCGTAAAATACCGCACTTTGCCCCGGTGCGATGCCCTTAGCCTTCCCATAGAACCGCACCGCCACCGCAGAATCTCCATCCGGGTATAAATTGCTCATGGTCCCGGCGTCTCTATACCTTACCTTGGTCAACGCCTCCGTTCCAGGGCCCACCCCATCGTATTTCAACCAATTGAGCTTGGTCACCCTCATATCCTGCAGGTCCAGGTCCGATTCGTCACCCAGCACGACCGTATTGGTTTCCGGCTGGATGGCCGTGACATAGACCGGCTTTCCGAACGTCACCTCCAACCCCTTGCGCTGACCGATCGTATAAAAGGGATAGCCCCGGTGCCGCCCCAGGATTTTCCCGTCTTTATCGACAAAATTGCCCCCATCCACCCGCTGTTCCAACCCTTCGACGCGCCGCTTCAGGAAGCCGCGGTAATCATTGTCGGGCACAAAACAGATCTCGTAGCTCTCGCTCTTCTTTGCCAGCTCGGGATAACCATAGTCCATCGCCATCTGCCGGATCTCCGTCTTTCGGTAAGGCCCCAGCGGTAACAGTGTGCGAGCCAGGAGGTCCTGCTGCAACCCCCATAACACATAACTCTGATCCTTGGTCCCGTCCACCCCCTTGGCGATCGTGAACCGGCCGTTTTCCGCCTGCCGTACCTTCGCATAATGTCCGGTGGCAATATGCGCGCAATCCAGCGCATCCGCCCGCTTCAGCAGCGCGCGCCATTTAATATGTGTATTGCAAAGCACACAGGGATTGGGCGTCCGCCCCGCCAGGTATTCATCCACAAAGTTTTCGATCACGAAATCCCCGAACTCCTCCCGGATATCCAGCACGAAATGCGGGAACCCATGCTGGACCGCCGCCATCCGCGCATCATTGAAGCTGTCCAGGTTGCAACATCCCGTTTCCTTCTTCGAAGCCCCTGCGCTCGCATAATCCCAGGTTTTCATCGTAATGCCCACAACCTCATACCCCTGGTCATGAAGCATCAGCGCGGTAATGGTACTGTCGATACCGCCGCTCATCGCTACCAAAACCTTTCCATTCCGGCTCATACTTCAAAAGTTTACCAAGGGGCAAATGTACGCCAAAATCTCGAACTTCGTCGAACCTGCTTCACCACGGTCCTCCTCGTTCCTATGAGCTTCGTCGGCGAACGTCGGCAGAGCTCGTTCCTCGCTCCTCCTCGCTCGTACCCTTCGTTCCTCGGGTACGCTTCGCCCGGTTACCTCCAACGCCGCCCCAAGGTGCGCCCCCCAATCCCGCAGCCCCGACTGCCCCGCTCCAGGGTGGGAAAAATCAGGAAAACTTCTCTCCCGGCCCTGTTTTAAATGATGTAAATTGCCGGTCAACGCTAAAATTTACCATTATGATTAAGCTTCAAGTAATCGGAAACCTGGGGAAAGACTGTGTCACCAACACGGTGAATGGAAAGAATGTCATTAATTTCAACGTGGCGCATACCGAGAAATTCCGTGACGCCCAGGGTAACCAGAAGGACAAGACGATCTGGGTGGAATGTGCATACTGGACCGATCGCACCGGAGTGGCCCCGTATTTGAAAAAAGGCACGCAGGTATATGCAGAAGGCACGCCCGAAGTAAGGACGTATCCCAAGAACGACGGAACCACAGGCGTAAGCCTCACCCTCCGTGTCCAAAGCGTCCAGCTCCTGGGCGGCCGCGGCGACGGTGGCAGTGGAGGCTACTCCGGCGGCGCTTCCGAAGGATTCGCTCCGCAAGCGAGCTCTTCCTCCCGCATCCCCTCCGCCGGCGAGATCACCGAACCGATCGACGATCTTCCTTTCTAAAAGACCAGGCATAAAAAAACCCCGCATCAGCGGGGTTTTTTTATTTTAAACTTGTAGGCTGCTTAGTAGCCGGGGTTTTGCGCAATGACGTTTCCGCTCGTCAGCACCTCACTCTGCGGGATCGGCCACAGAATTTTAGTGGAATCCGTCACCCCAAACGTGGAAGCCGCCAGACCCAGTCTCCTCAGATCGAACCACCGGTGACACTCATGCGGGAACTCCAGCCGGTTCTCCAGCAGGATCGCCGTTTCAAGGTCGGAAACGGTTACCGCCGCAGTCGGTGTGGCATTTGACCGGGCCCGCACGGTGTTGAGATCACTCGTTGCCATAGCGACATCCGGGCTGCTGCCGCGGAGCACCGCTTCCGCATGGATCAGGTACATCTCTGAAAGCCGGATCAGGGAGATGTCCTGCGATCCATCGGGATCATTGTATTTCGACGTAGCGATGACCGCGTTGCCGCTGGCGTCGACGCCATTATAAAAGTTGACCGGAATCCGGGCATCAACGGTACTATTATAAGCGTAATACAGCGAACTGTCTGTAGCTACCTCATCGCGGCCGAAATAATAGAAGTACAATCCATCCTGATTCGTTGCGCTGAACTGCAGCTCGAAAATGCTTTCCGACGGCACATTTTTCGCCAGGAAGATTCCGGCATAAGTCGGAAACAAGCCCGAGGACTCTGTGATGACCGTTTCGGCATCGGCGGCGGCGGCATCGTATTGCCCGATATAGAGTTCCACCCTCGCTCTGAAGGCTGTCGCGGCCATGGCATTGGCCCGGCCGGCATCGTTGATGGGCGGGATATTGGCGACCGCATAGGACAGGTCGCTCAGGATCTGGGTAAAGACCGCGCCGGCGCTGGACCGGGCATGCGGGGCCGCGTCGGAGGCCGTAAAGGTAGGCAAGAGGACCAGCGGTACACCCTGACCGTTAGGATCGCTGAACCCGGAAGGAGTCCCGCCCCAGAAGCGCATCAGATCGAAATACATAAAAGCTCGCAGAAAATCGGCCTCACCCAATGCGGCCGCTGAATCAAAGCTGGCATCCTTGATGTTCGGGATATCGGCGATAATCGTATTGACCCGGTTGATACCCTGGTAGATCGTGTTCCAGGTGTTCAGGACATTCGTATTGTCCGGCGTGATCGCCCTGTTCTTCACCTGCTCATAAGTAGGGAAGCTGCCCGTATGGTCGAGATTGTCCGCCTCCAGATCGCAAAGCAGGGTATAATCCGTACCATAATAAGGAGCTTGCTGAAAGGAGTTGTATGCCCCCAGCAGCCCCGCGGTGACCGCCGGCCCCGTTGTGAACGCTGTCGTCGCATCCAGCGAGGATTGAGGATTTTGGACCAGGATCTTGTTACACCCCATCGTAAAAACCGACCCCAGCAGAAGCATTAAAAAAAACTTTTTCATATTCAAAAATATTTTATTTTTTAAATTATCCCTGGCATTGGTTAAAAGCCCAGATCAAGTCCGAATGTAAAGCTTTTCGCCTGCGGATACGTTAGGAAGTCAGTACCCTGCGAAGTGTTGTTGGTCGGATTGGTGGTTGTGAACGTGCTCACCTCCGGATCGAACCCGGAATACTTGGTCCAGGTTTTCAGGTTCGTGGCCTGGATGAAAAATTTGACCGAGCTCAACTTGGCCTTCGAGACCAGACCGCGGGGCAAATTGTAGGCCAGGATAATGTTCTTCAGCCGGATAAAGGAACCATCTTCCAGGAACCGCGTGGAGTTAAGCGCCGCATTGCCGTTCGGATCGCCAAATATCGCCCTTGGCATATTCGTGTTGGTATCCGTAGGTTCCCACCGCTTCAACGTCGTGGCATACTGACCGAACAGACTGTTCATGCCTTCGGCAAACACCCGGTTCTCATTGAAGATCTTATTGCCTTCGTTAAATTGGAAGAAGACCGTTAAGTCGATCCCTTTATAGGAGAAGGTATTGGTCAGCCCGCCGTAATATTTCGGATTGGCATTGCCAATGACCGTCTGGTCCGCGGATGTGATCGCGCCATCGTGGTTGAGGTCGGCAAACTGGATATCTCCGGGAGACGTGCCCTGAAATTGTGTCGGCGCCTTGGCGATCTCTGACTGCGTATTGAAAAGGCCGAGCGCCTTATAGCCATAGAAGCTGCCCAGCGGATAACCTTCCTGCGTCCAGCTGGCAAAACCCGACGGGAAGGGCGAGCCGGAGATCTTCTTGACGATATTTTTATTGAAGGAAATATTAAAGCTGGTCGTCCACACAAAATCCTTCGTGGCGAACTCCGTAGCCGTGACCGAGAATTCCCAACCGGTGTTCGAGACTTCGCCGATGTTCTGGTTGACGCTTGTAAAGCCCGAGCTGCCCACCAGCGGCCTTGCCAACAGCAAGTTACTGGTTATCTTGTTATAATAGTCGACCGTGAACTGCAGCCTTTCCTTGAACAGCCCGACTTCCAACCCGACGTCGCCTTGCTTCAGGGTCTCCCACTTCAGCGAATCATTCCCGATTTGCGAAGGCGCCAGCCCCGGCGTATTGGCGCTCCCGTTGAGGACATAATTGGCTCCTACTCCAACAAGCGCTTTGGAAGCATAGGGGTTCAGCCCGTTCACATTGCCCAACAGGCCATAGCTGCCTCTCAGCTTCAGGTTGCTGATCGTCTGGACATCCTTCATCCAGTCTTCATCCGAGATCCGCCAGCCGGCAGAAATGGCCGGGAAAGTACCATAATGAAAATTCGATCCCAGCGCCGACGATCCGTCACTTCTGACGCTGCCGCTCAACAGATACCGGCCTTTATAATCGTAGTTGACGCGGAGGAGATAACCGATCTGCCCAAGGTTATATTGGTTGGAAGTCAGCGTCACCGGCGTGGAAGCGGCCGACAGCTCCTGGATCCCGTTCCCCGGGAAATTATGACCTTCCCCAAAGATCGATTGGAAATTATCCGTCTGGAAGGAGGCCACAGCCGTAGCCATGATATTGTGATCCCCGAAGCTCTGCTTCCAGGTGAGCACGTTCTCATTCAGCAGGTTCAGGTCACTAGTGTAGCCCTGACGGCCAATCCCGTTGGGACCCGTGGCGCCTTCCAGCGTGTTGCTCGGGAGGAACTGGAATTCGTTGAAGCCGATATAATCCACACTGCCCTGTACCCGGAGGGACAAGGACGGCAGGAAGAAATACTCGGCGGCTACGTCGCCGATTACCGTATTCGTCTTCGCTTGGTTGAACCGAAGCTTTGCCGAAGCGATCGGATTCTCGATGATGCCCAGGTTGGCATCATAAGCATAGGTACCATTCGGATTATAGGGCGCGAAATAGGTAGGCATCAGCACCGCGGTGCTCAATACACCATAAATGTCATTGTCATTGTCCGTTCTGTTCTGGATGCTCCGGCTAACCCCCAGTTCACCCGATACCCTGAATTTGCTCGAAACTGTATGGTCGATATTCATCCGGGCGCCATACCGGTGATAATCGGTCCCTATCTGGATCCCGTCCGTACCCGAATAATTGGCGGAAAGATAGACCTTGGTCTTGGCATCCCCGCCGGCCACCGACAGCTGATAGTTGAATATCGGCGCGTGCCGGAAGATCAGGTCCTGCCAGTTCGTGGTGGGGTAGGAAGAGGGCGTATTGCTCAGATTTTGCAGCCCGATCTGTGCCGGAGTGGCGCCAAAGCCGGCCTGTGTCTCCTCATCGATCAGACTGACATACTCAGGCCCGCTGAGTGTCGGGAGCTTTCTCCAGGGCGAATTCGAGCCCAGTGAGGCATCCAGTGTGACCTTGGTCTTTTGGTTGGCGCCCCTCTTCGTCGTGATCAGCACCACCCCGTTCGCCCCCCTGGAACCATAAATGGCGGCAGCAGCGGCGTCTTTCAGTACTTCATACGATTCGATATCGTTCGGGTTGATGTCCGCCAGTGGATTCAACGTCTGGTCCCCGGTACCGATCTGCGAAAAGCCGCCCCCACCCGGATTAAAAGGAGTCGTAGTGAGGATAATCCCATCTACAACATATAGCGGCTGATTGCTCGTGGTGATCGTGCCGGTTCCCCGGATCAGCACACTGATGCTTGACCCCGGTGTTCCCGACGACTGCGTGACCTGCACACCCGGCACCTTGCCTCTCAAAGCCTGGTCCGGACCCTGAATGGGAACATCGTTCATCGTGGAATCTTTCAACTTGTAGATAGCGCCGGTCAAGTCTCTCTTGCGCTGCGTTCCATATCCGACCACAACCACATCCTGCAGGTCGGTCTTAGCGCTGGCAACGAGCTGCACGGAGGCATCGCTTACCCCGTCGATGGATACTTCCTGGGCGGCAAACCCGATCGATGAAATAACCAGGGCTTTGGCGGAAGGCGGGACACTCAACTTGAAGCTCCCATCGGGACCCGTGTTGGTCCCGCGTTTGGTCCCCTTGATAACCACACTCGCAGAAGGAACTGGGTTACCGCCGGCGTCCGTGACCTTACCTGTCACAACGCGGTTTTGCGCTGACGCTCCTCCAATTAGCAAGAACATGCAGCTGAGAAAGAAAAACAGTTTTCTCATACGTTAAATTTTGGTTTTTTTAATGTGACTCTTGACTGACGTGTTGATCTATATAAGACTAAAATTAGCGAATAAATGCTTGAAAAAGATACGATACCCAAGAAATGATTAATTTTCATGTTGATATTAAAACCGATCGACATGAGACAATTCACCTCCTGCTGCCTCGTCAGCCTTGCTTTGTTGCAACCTTTCCACCCGGTTGCCCCCGCATCAGCATCAACGCCTAACACTAAGGACTCATTAACCGCCTCTTCCGCTGCTTCACTCTACTCCCCAAAAGACTGGAAGATCGGCGTACAAATGTGGACCTTTCATTTTGTGCCCTTCGTCCAGGCACTCGACAAGGCGGACAGCTCCGGCATCAAATACCTCGAAGCCTTCCCCAACCAAACCCTCGGCGGCGGCATGCCCGGTACTTTCGGTATCGGCATGGCTGACTCCACCAGGGAAAAAGTCAGACAACTGCTTCAGTCCAGAGGCATACATATCTATGCCATGGGCGTCATCACCCCCCACAGCATCGACGAATGGAAAAAATACTTCGACCTCGCCAAATACTACGGGATGAGCTATATTACCTGCGAACCCCTCAAGAACCAATGGGATGCCATCGACAGCCTCGCCGGCATCTATCACATCAATATCGCCATCCACGACCACCCCAAGCCTAACGTCTACTGGCACCCCGACTCGGTATTGGCGGCCGTGAAAGGCCACCAACATATCGGCTCCTGCGCAGATATCGGCCACTGGGCCCGCAACGGCCTCGACCCCGTCGCCTGCCTGAAGGAACTGGAAGGTCATATCTACGGCGTACACCTTAAAGACATCGATACCCTTGGTAAGACCAAAGCAAAAGATATGGTCGTTGGTACGGGAGCGATCAACTATCCGCCGGTTTTCGAGGAACTGAAGCGCCAGCATTTCAATGGGTATTTCTCTATCGAACGAGAAGACAATTGGTATAACAACGTTCCCGATGTTATCGCGACAGTGAAGTTTTTTAACGAACAGGTCAGTAAGCTATAACGCGCGGGTGTTCATTAGGGTTGCCCCCCATTCCTGATCTTTGCCCCTAAATACCACCGAATGCTCTTTTCGTACCACGAACTACTGCTATTTGCGACCGAAATCTTCCGGCGGATCGGCTGCCCCGACGAAGATGCCCATACCGCCGCTGCAGCGCTGCTGAGCGCAGACCTCCGGGGAATCGATTCTCACGGCGTAGCACGCCTCGTTGGGTATGTCCGGCTTCAGGAGGCCGGCAGGGCCAACCCCCGCCCCGCTATCCGCATACTCCACGAGACACCCTCCACGGCAGTCGTCGACGGCGACAGCGGGCTGGGCCTTGTCGTAGCCCCCTACGCCATGCAGGTTGCCATCGGTAAGGCAGCCGCCTGCGGTACCGGCTGGGTCAGCGTTCAGAACTCCAACCATTTCGGGATTGCCGCCTACCATGCCCTGGCCGCCGTCCGACAGGATATGATCGGCATCGCCATGACCAACGCCAGCGCCCTCGTCGCGCCTACCTTCTCCATCGAACGTCTCCTCGGCACCAACCCGATCTGTGTGGCTGTTCCTGCCGGCCAGGAACCCCCCTTCGTTGCCGACCTCGCCACCACTACAGCCGCCAACGGCAAACTGGAGGTCCTCCAACGTAAGGGCGAACCCGCACCCCCCGGCTGGATCCAGGACAAGAACGGCCAACCCTCCACCAACCCCCATGAACTTAAGACGGGCGGCGCCTTACTCCCCCTGGGCGGTGATCGTGACCACGGCAGCCATAAAGGATATGCGCTTGGCGCAATCGTCGACATCTTCTCGGCCGTCCTGAGTGGCGCCAACTACGGTCCCTGGGTCCCGCCTTTCCCCGCCTATGTCCCCATGCCGACCGGCATGCCCGGAAAAGGCATCGGTCACTTCTTCGGCGCTATGCGCATCGACGCTTTCCGCCCCTCGGAAGAATTCAAAACCCATATGGACAACTGGATTCGCCGCTTCCGTAGCGCGGCCCCCGCGCCCGGTCATGAGAAGGTGCTAATTCCCGGCGACCCTGAACGTGAAATCGAAGCCCATCGATTGGCAGAAGGCATTCCCCTCGTTCCCTCCGTTGTCGAAGACCTGAAAGCCCTCGCAATTAATTTGGACGTGGAATTCCCACCACCCGGCTAAAGCCCGTATCTTTGCAGACCCAAAAAAACAGGATGACCCAGTTCAAGATCATGAAATTCGGTGGCACCTCCGTCGGCAAGCCCGAACGGATGCGGCAGGTCAGCCAACTAATCACCGCCGATAAGGACAATAAGATCGTCGTACTCAGCGCACTCAGTGGCACTACCAATGCCCTCGTCGAGATCGGAAACGCCATCGCCGCCGGCCAGCGCGAAAAGGCCGGAGAATTGATCGCCAAATTAGAGGCCCATTACCAGGCTTTCATAAAGGAGCTCGTTCATTCCGGACCTTCTTTGGCCAAAGCAAAAGCAATCGTCACCGAACACTTTGACTTCCTCCATATCATCCTGCGCATCTCCTTCAGCGAGGCGCTCAGCAAGGACATCCTGGCCCAGGGTGAACTCCTCTCGACCAAATTGTTTTCGGTCTACCTCGAAGAGAACAAGATCCCCCATTATCTGCTGCCGGCCCTGGAATTCATGAGCATCGACGATCACGACGAACCCCAGATCAACAGCATCAAGACCAGGCTGACCCACCTCCTCCAGCATCATAAGGACAGTAACCTGTTCATTACCCAGGGATACATCTGCCGCAACGCCCGCGGCGAGGTCGACAACCTCAAACGCGGCGGCAGTGACTACAGCGCCTCCCTCATCGCCGCCGCGATCAACGCCTCCGTCTGCGAGATCTGGACCGATATCGACGGTATGCACAACAACGACCCCCGCGTCGTGAAGAAGACAGTCGCCATCGAACAGCTCAGCTTCGAAGAAGCCGCCGAGCTCGCCTACTTTGGCGCCAAGATCCTCCACCCCGCCAGTATCTGGCCCGCCCAGTTCTATAAGGTGCCGGTGCGTTTGCTCAATACCATGCAGCCGGAAGCAAAAGGCACCTTGATCACCGAAGAAGCCGGATCGACCGGCGTCAAGGCCATCGCCGCCAAGGACGGGATCATCGCCATCAATGTACGCAGCAGCCGCATGCTCCTGGCCTACGGGTTCCTCCGAAAAATATTCGAGATCTTCGAGAAATACCGGACCCCGATCGACATGATCACCACATCGGAAGTGGCTGTGTCCCTCACCATCGAGAGCGCCTCCGAGCTGAGGAACATCACTCGCGAGCTGGACCCCTTCGGCAGCATCGAGGTGGAAGACAACCATACGATCGTCTCCATCGTCGGCAACGAGATCGCCCAAACACCCAGCGTCCTCAGCCGCCTCTTTAAATCGCTTGACAGCATACCTATCCGGATGGTCAGCTACGGCGGCAGTCGCCACAATGTGTCCCTGCTGATCCCCTCCGCCTACAAGACGGAAACCCTACGGCTGCTGAACAAAGGTCTTTTCGGCCTGGAATAGGAACAATGGAACCGCTTGCCCCGCATATCGAACAAAGGATTCTCGAGAGCTTCGGCCGCCAGCGGCTCATGAGCGCCTATGGCGCAGCCATTACGACTATGGCTAAAGGGTACATCGAATTAACCGTACTACCACAGGATTTTTTACTGCGCACCAACGGTCTTTTCCACGGCGGGGTGATCACCGCACTTGCTGACAGCGCTGCCGGCTATGCCGCCGGTACTCTCCACGAGACCGACATTTCCTTCCTTACCGTAGAACTAAAGATCAATTTCCTCAATCCCGCTAAAGGTGACCGCCTCCTTACCCGGGCAAAAGTCCTCAAAGGCGGAAAGACCCTGACCATCGTGCAGACCGATAGTTTCATCGAGAACACCGAAACCCTTCGACACGTGGCCATCGCTCTCCTTACCTTTATAAAAGAAAAACGGTAAGCTATGGAAATAACGACCATCCGCTCCTTTACTGACTTCCAGGATAAGGTCCGCGCCCGGACAAACCGGCTGCCCGCAGTCGTTCCTCCGGACCAGCTTGAATTTGCCTACCTCCCTGGTAAATTCACTGTCGCCGACCAGATCCGGCATATCGCCGCCACTGAACGCTGGATGTTCGCCGAAACTCTCGAAATTCACCATCGTGGACAGCTCTACCTCTACCTGAACATGATCGGTGTCGCCACCCCTCCTATGTTCGGCCTCTCTGCCGAAGAAGTCCAAAAGGTCAGCGCCTCATGAAACCTTTTACACTGTGCCTCCTCAGCCTTCTCGGCACCGTAGGTGCCTTCTCCCAATCCCCCGGGAGCACCCTGTCGGGATTGGTCCGCGACTCCGCCAGCGGAAAACCCATCCCCGGCGTCAGCGTTTTCCTGAACAGCACCTCCAAGGGGACCGTCACCCATGACGACGGGAGCTTCGTCGTATCCGGCATCCCGCCCGGCAGATACGAGCTCATTGTCTCCGCCATCGGCTATGCCACCATGCAGCTCGAGATCAGCACCCGCCATCTCCCGCCGGTCCTGAAGATCGCTCTCCACACCCAGGCATCCGAACTGGCGGCCGTAACCGTTGAGCCCTATCTCAAAAACGGCTGGAAGAAATGGGGGCAGCTGTTTTGGGATAATTTTATCGGTACCACTGCCAATGCTTCATCCTGTAGTATAAAGAACAAGGAGGTGCTGCGATTCCGTTACTATCCGAAAAGCAGGAAACTCACCGTCAATTCCGTCGAGCCCCTCATCATCGTCAACAAAGCGCTTGGTTATAACCTTGAATACCGGCTCGAATCCTTCAGCGTCGATTTCACTACGAATATCATCTCTTATTATGGCTTTCCCTTTTTCCGCGAAATGACCCCGGACAACAGCGACCGTCAGCAGAAATGGGACAACAACCGTCTTCATGCCTATCTGGGCTCGATGATGCACTTTTTGCGAAGCCTTTATCAGAGCCGGCTGCAACAGGATGGGTTTATCATCGAACACGAGATCCAGGTACTCAATATCGAAAAACAACGCGTCAAAGCCATTTATATCCCCAATGTCACCAAGACCGACAGCATCCCCATCGATACCCTCCATCACTACTGGGAAGTGTTGAGGGGACCCGACTATTTTGTTCAAAAGGTGAAAAGTTACGACAGCCTCATCAGCATTAATCCCGACCAGTCCCGCTCTTTCTATTTTACAGGGGACTTCACCGTCATCTATGGCAACGGACATCTGGGGATCGCCTATGCCGAATCCTCGGTAGAGCTGATGTACCCTACGCCGATAGAGGTCGAAGAAAATGGGAGTTATTACCCGTTGCAAACCCTGCTGTCAAAAGGAAATTGGGCAAAAACCGAAAAGATCGCTAACCTTGTCCCCCGTGACTACGCACCGAATTAATAGCCGCCTGTATCAGGTTGCCACCGCACTGTTTGTCTTATTCGGTCACAACCTCTACGGTCAAACTCAACCCTTCACGCTGTCAGGATCGGTAAGGGACTCCGCAACCGGTATGCCCATTCCCGCCGTCAGTGTTTTTCTGAACGGCACCTCCAAAGGAACCACTACCCATGACGACGGCACCTTTCTCCTCACCGGTATCCAACCCGGCGGATATCAACTCGTCATCTCGGCCATCGGCTACACGACCTTCCAGACCGACATTAATACCCGCCAGCTTGCCTCCATTCTGAATGTCATCCTTCAAACACGGGCGGTCGAACTCGCCGCGGATACTGTCGAACCCGGGGATATAAACGGCTGGAGAAAGTGGGGTAGATTGTTCTGGAATATTTTTATTGGTACCACTCATAACGCATCCTATTGTACTATAGAGAATAAGGACGTGCTGCGATTTCATTATAATCCAAAAAGCAGGAAGGTCACCGTCAGCGCGGTCGAACCACTCATCATCGTCAACGAAGCGCTCGGCTACACGATCGAATATCGCCTCGAATCATTCAGCTATGACCTCTCCAGGGATGCGTTCGCTTTCTACGGCCACCCCTTTTTCCGGGAATTGACCCCCAGGGATAGCGAACAGAAGCAGGACTGGGAATACAACAGACGGCTTGCTTATCTGGGTTCCATCCTGCACTTCATGAGAAGTTTATATAAGGGTCGGCTTCGGGAGGAAGGATTTATTGTGGCGCACGAGGTAAGATCGCCAAATAGAAAGAAGCATATCAAAACCGTATATAGTTACGACAGCCTCGTGACCATCAACCCCGATCAGAGCCGGTCTTTTAGTTTTATCGGCGACTTTACAATCATTTATAGTAATACGGATATTGGTATTTCGACAGGCCGGTCCGTTCTCGAATTACTCTCCCCGGTACCGATCCGGATTGACGAGAATGGAAGCTATTTCCCGCTGCTCTCATTATTTATCCAGGGAAGGTGGGCAAAGACCCAAACTGTCGGAAACATCGTCCCCATCGACTACACGCCACCGTCATCTGATCCATCCCCCATCCACTAACCAGCTCCGTAACCGGTCTGTCCACCGATCCGTCGTCGTCGGGTTGTTCATCCCAAACCCATGCCCCCCTTTCGGATAGACATGCATCTCTGACGGTACCCCATTGGCCTGCAACGCCTGATAAAAATGAAGGCTATTGGCGACCGGAACCGCTTTATCGTCGCCCGCGTGCACCAGGAAAGTCGGCGGGGTCTCTGCCGTCACTTGTAATTCATTGGAATATTTCCGGACCAGCGCCCCATCCGGATGCAGCCCGATCAGGTTATCCCTCGAACCGCGATGCGCAATACTGTCCTCAAAACTGATCACCGGGTACAGCAGGATCATAAAATCCGGCCGCAGAGATATCTTCCCCGGATTGTCGATCACCGTCGTGTTGAAATGCGTACCCGCCGTGGATGCCAGATGGCCGCCGGCCGAGAAGCCCATGATCCCTATCCGCGCCGGGTCCACACCCCATTCTCCCGCACGCTGCCGAACAAGCTGGATCGCCCGTTGCGCATCCTGAAGAGGCCCGATCGTCTTGTCGACCATTGTCTCGTCATTCGGCAACCGGTATTTCAGCACAAACGCGACAATCCCCAGTTCATTCAGCATCCCGGCGACGTCCGTTCCCTCATGCGTAAAGGCGAGATGAAGATAGCCGCCCCCGGGACAAACGACGACCGCTGTGCCGGTGGCTTTCCCAGCCGGCGGCAGAAATACCCGCAGCGTCGGCCGGCTTACCAGGCTGTAGGAATAACGGACGGGGTTGTCCGAAGTGTCGACCGACTCCCGGTCCGGACCCGGCTTTGAATTGGGTATAGGCTGATTGCCATATAATGGAAATTCCTGCTGTGCATGGACCATAAGGAAGGGAAATAGGAAAATCAATATCGCAGTCTTCCGCATAACGACCGGGATTACAGGATCAGCATCGCATCCCCATAACTAAAGAATCTGTACTTATCCTTGATCGCTTTCTTATACGCCTCCATCGCCAGGTCATACCCCGCAAACGCACACACCATGATCAGCAGGCTCGTCTTCGGCAGATGGAAATTCGTGACCAGCGCATCCGCGATATTAAAAGTATATGGCGGATGAACAAAGGTATTCGTCCAGCCTTCCGATGGCTTCAACAGCTTCTCCGCCGTGAACGAAGACTCGATCGCCCGCATTGTCGTCGTCCCGATCGAACAGATGCGATGACCGCCCAGCCGGGCCTTATTGACGATCTTGCAGGCATCCTCTTCGATCCGGTAATACTCGGCATCCATCTTATGCTTGCTCAGATCCTCCACCTCGATCGGCCGGAAAGTGCCCAGCCCGGTATGAAGCGTGATCTCCGCGAACCTGACCCCCTTGATTTCCAGCCGCTTGATCAATTCCTTGCTGAAATGCAGCCCCGCCGTCGGCGCGGCCACCGCCCCCTCGTGCTTGGCATAGACCGTTTGATACCGCTCCTTGTCCTCGTCATCGGGCTTGCGCTTAATGTACTTGGGCAAGGGTGTCTCACCCAACACCTCCAGCATCTCGCGGAATTCTTCATCGTTACCATCCCAAAGGAACCGGATCGTCCGACCCCGGCTGGTCGTATTATCGATCACTTCCGCAACCAGTTCGTCATTATCCCCGAAATAAAGCTTATTGCCGACCCGAATCTTCCGCGCCGGATCCACGATGACATCCCAAAGCCGGTTTGGCTTGTTCAACTCCCGCAGCAGGAACACTTCGATCTTCGCACCCGTTTTCTCTTTCCGTCCATACATCCGCGCCGGGAACACCTTCGTGTTGTTGACCACGAATACATCCTTATCATCAAAATATTCCAGGATATCCCGGAAATGTTTGTTTTCGATCACCCCGGTCTTGCGGTGGACCACCATCATGCGGCTGTCTTCTCTTTTTTTCGCAGGGTGCTGGGCAATAAGGTTTAATGGTAGATCAAACTTGAACTGTGAAAGCTTCATGTGGAATAATGATTTTTTTTATTTAAGCAAATCCTGTCGGCTACGACGACGCACACATGATACCAGGAGGGATGGTAAGATAGATCGGAAGAATTCCGGCACAAACCAGGTCTTACGGCACCCGATTTGATATCATTTTTCAAGCGGGCGAAGGTACGACACAAACGCCTCAAATCCAAATTAAATTTCACCTCGCCCGCCCACCTTCGGGTGCCGGAGCTTTCGGCGGGGGCACGCGAAGCTCTTGCATAGGCAGGCCCCGATTTTACTCTTTACTAACAAAATAATTTTCCCGAATTCCCGTCTTTTACGCAACTTGTAATGATTCGCCAATAGTTCATATAATGAGATCAACCCCATTTAGGTTTTGTGCGCTTGGAGCCATTTTCTGCCTCTTCCTGGTTTCATCCCCGAAAGCCCAGGACAAATCCGGGAAAAAGTACCCCGCACTCCTTTGGGAGATCACCGGTAACGGCCTTAGTAAGCCATCCTACCTCTTTGGGACCATGCATGTCAGCAGCAAGCTGGTTTTTCACCTCAGCGATTCCTTTTACCTGGACATCAAAAGCTCTGACGTCGTTGCGCTCGAGCTGGACCCCCAGCTCTGGCAGGATCAGCTGTTCCGCTTTGAGAACATGGAATCCAACCTCCGTTTCTATACCCAGGGTTCCCCCAACGATTTTGTCAATGAGAAGTCCTTCCAGCTCGAACGATACGACGACCGGCTCAAGTCCGCCCTTAGCGACGAGCCGACAGTCATCAATGGCCTTCTGTACCGAACCTATCGGACCAGGGCGGATTTCGAAGAAGATACCTACCTGGACCTGTATATCTATCAGACGGGAAGGAAGCTGGGCAAACAGGCCACCGGCGTTGAGAACTACTTCCAGACTGAACGCCTCGTCATGGAAGCCGCCCAGGATATGATGAAAGACCGCAAAAAGAAGGCCCCCGATACCGACGGCGAGTCAGCGTACGAGATCGAGCGGAAAACCCAGGAAGCTTATCGCCAGGGCGATCTCGATCTGCTGGACTCCCTGGAAAAGCTGATGGAGCCGTCCGAAGCGTACATGGAGAAATTCCTCTACCGCCGAAACGAGATCCAGGCTGCCTCCATCGACAGCATCGTCCAAAAACATTCCCTTTTTGTTGGGGTGGGAGCGGCCCACCTTCCGGGACGGCGCGGAGTCATCGAACTGCTCCGGAAAAAAGGCTATACCCTCCGTCCTGTCGTTATGCCCGACCGGGACGCCACCCGCAGGGACGATATCGATAAGATAAAAGTGCCCGTCAGCTTCTCGAACTTTACGGCCGACGACGGCGCATTCGCCGTCAGCGTGCCCGGCCTCCTGCATCGCCGCCCGGAGAGCCATGGCATCGACGACTCCTGGCAATACGCCGACATGAGCAACGGCGCCTACTATACGATCGGCCGGGTCAACACCCATAGTAGCTTTCTGGGCGAAAGGGACGAGGTCATCCTAAAGAAGATCGATAGCCTTCTGTATGAGAATGTCCCCGGCAAGATTCTGAAGAAGACGGATATCGCCCGAAGCGGCTACCGGGGCTTCGATATCACCGGCCGGACCCGCCGCGGCGACCTGCAACGCTACAACATCCTCGTTACACCCTACGAGATCTGGGTTTTCAAAATGAGCGGCACCAATAACTATGTCGATGGCCCCGAAGCCGACCAGTTCTTCAATTCCATTCGCATCCGTAGCAACACGCCGGCCGGTTGGATCGATTTCTGCCCAGCCCGCGGTGGCTTCTCCGTTCGTCTGCCGCGGATACCCCGCCAGGATCGGGACCTCTCCGGAATCGACGGCATGGCCCGATGGGAATACGAGGCAACTGATTCCGCCACCGGCGACGCCTTCCTGATCTGGAAAAAGACGGTCCAGAATTACCGCTTTCTTGAGGAAGACACCGCCGACCTGGCCATCATGGAAGAGAGCTTTCGCCTCTCGGACTGGATCAGCCGGCCGCTCAGCCGGAAGACCGCCCTCTATCAAGGTCATTCCTGCCTCGACGCCGTCTACCAGGCGAAAGACGGCTCCTTTATCCGGGCCAAATTCCTGATCTACGGTGCCGACTATTACGTATTGGCAGCCCGCAGCCGCAGCAAGGACAAATCGTCTTTCTTCGATTCGTTTGCTTTCACTCCCTACCGGTATCCCAGTTTCCGGAATTATGTCGATACCTTCATGCATATCGCCGTCAACACCCCGATGGTGCCCGATGTGGACGCCGGCATGCGCCGGATCATCGAAAGGGCCACCAGCGAAGAATTCCTCAACTCCCTGCCGGACTACAATAACTACTGGCCCCGCGCCCGGACCGCCTTGTTCCAGGATGATACAACCGGCGAAGCCGTGTTCGTCTCTGTTGAATCTTTCCCAAAATATTATTACCCAAAAGATACTGCCACCTTCTGGACCGATGAAATGAATGAGAAACGTCTCAGTCAGGACATGATCGTCAGCGGCCGTCGGCCTTTCTACCTCGCCGCCGACTTGCGCGCGGAAGCCGCGCCGAAGGCGGCCGTTGACCCAGCTATCGGCTTTCGGTATACACTAACCGACACGAATACTGCCAGAAGCATCCACACCTCGATATTCCTGTTGAATAACCATCTATTCCGGGTCCTGTCCCTCAATGACTCGACCGATACCAGCAGCGAATTCATCCGCCGCTTCTATGCGACCCTTCGGCCCCTGGGCCCTCTTTCCGGCTCCTCCGTCTTCGATAGTAAGCTGGCCGTTTTCTTCAACGACTTCTACAGCAGCGACTCCCTCACCGCCCAGCGCGCGCGGGCCGCGATCCCTAACGTCTACTTCGGACCGGCCGGCGTACCCGCCCTGTTACAAGCGATCAACACCCTTCCCTATAACGGAAAAGATTATTTTGAGACCAAGACTAAATTAATCAACGAACTCGGCTATATCAACGACTCGATCGTGGCAGGCCCCGTCGTGGAAGGACTTCGCCAAATCTATCAACGCGCCGGCGACACCAGCACCATCCAGAATGCGGTGTTCAAGGCGCTGGCCCATCACAAGACCCGCGCCGCCTACGATCTGCTCAAACGCCTCATGCTCCAGGACCCGCCCATCTTTGAGAACGGCGCCGACTATACTTACCTCTTCCAGGATCTTGGCGATTCTCTCGTCCTGGCCCGCACCCTCTTCCCCGAACTCCTCCAGCTTGCTTCCGTGGACGACTATAAAGGAAATATCCAGAACCTCCTGTCCAGCCTCGTGGATAGTGGGCATATCCAGGGACCTGACTACGAATCTTACCTCACCCAGATCTGGTTCGATGCCAGGATCCAATGGAAAAAACAGGAAGGAAGAGACGAAAAGAAGCTTCAGAAAAAGGAAGACGACACGGACGACAACGGCTCCGAAAACGACGCGGATGAGGGTAACGGTAACGACCTTGATGACTACTGCATCCTGCTCGCGCCGTTTTATGACAAGAACCCCAATATCCCCCGGTTCTTTGACAAAATGCTGACCAGCAAGGATGCCTCCTTACGCCTCAACGCGGCCATCCTGCTGCTGCGCCACAACCGGCCCGTAGCCGACTCCATCATCCGTAACCTGGCCGCCTCCGATACATACCGAAGTGATCTCTATCAGCAATTGACGACTATCGGCCAGGCGGACCGCTTCCCCAAACGGTATCGGAATCAGCTCGATATGGCCCGCAGCCTCCTGGCATCCAGTCACGGCAGCGCTAGTTTCGCCGATATCCAATTTATAACAAAGCGAAAGATCCAGTTCAAGCAATTCAACGGCTTCGTCTACTTTTTCAAATATAAACCTGCCAATGACGACGACTGGCAGATCGGAGTCAGCGGCATCCAACCCTCCGACCCGGCTGCCGTCAATACTGCAAGCGAATTCGTCACCCTCACCGGCAAAAAGCTAAAACCCAACCTCCCCGTGAATACCCAGATCGACGATCAGCTCCGCAAACTCATGTTCTCCAAGCGCAAAAGCGCCCTCAACTTCTACCTCGACCACAACTACCTCGACCGTGCCGCTGACGAAGATTAATTTTCGTCCAGCAACTCCTCCATCGATATCCTTCACCACCAATAAGGGCAATCCTATCATAGGGTGAATTTTGCGCAAATATGCCAACCGCTCACCGAACGCCCGGTATCGCTGCCAGCAGCTTCTTCGTATACTCCGTCCGGGGCCGCAAATATACCTCTTCCGCCTCTCCCATCTCTTCTATAAGCCCCTTATTCATCACCATGATCCGGTCACTGATATACCGGATGACGGACAGATCATGCGAGATGAACACTACCGTGAACCCAAATTCCCGCCGAAGATCATTCAGCAAATTCAACACCTGCGCCTGAACACTGACATCCAATGCTGACACCGATTCGTCACAGATCAGGAAGGAAGGCTGTAGCGACAAAGCCCGAGCAATGACGATCCGCTGCCGCTGACCGCCCGAGAATTCATGCGGGTATCGGTCATAGTGATCGGCCCGCAGGCTTACCTTCTCCAACAACTCGATCACCCGCTTCTTCCGACCACGCTCATCAACTCCCATTCCATGTACCGCCATCGCCTCGGCAATCGCCCGACCGATCCGCAATCTCGGATTCAGGGAGGAATAAGGGTCCTGAAAGATAAGCTGGATCTGACTCCGGTACTGTTTCAACGTTGAAGCCTCCAAACTGGTCCAATCGACATCCTCAAAAACGATCTTTCCCCCCGTTGGCTCGACCAGCCGCAACAGCGCCCGTCCCAGTGTCGTCTTACCACACCCCGACTCGCCCACCAGTCCAAGCACCTCGCCCTTTCGCACCTCAAAGCTCACCCCATCGACCGCCTTGGTAAAAGTCACCGGCTTCCCCAACCAGGTCCGCCGTAAAGGATACCAAACCCGCAAATCCTCGACCCGCATCATCACTTCGTGCGCCGAAGCTTTAGCGAAGGCGCCCCCGTCCCCGCCAACCAACGCCAACCCCTCCAAATAATCACTCACCATCGGTAACCGCTCCCCCTTCAGATGCAAAGCCGGCCGGCAACGCAACAACCCCTTCGTATACGGATGCTTCGGTTCCCCGAATAACGATGCGACCGACCCCTCCTCCACCACGCGGCCCTTATACATGACCAACGCCCGATCCGCAATCTCCGCCACTACCGCCAGATCATGTGTAATAAAAATAACCCCCAGATCCTCCGTCTGCTGCAAGGATCGGATCAATTCCAGAATGGTCTTTTGAACCGTCACATCCAACGCGGTGGTCGGCTCATCGCAGATCAGCAACGACGGACCACCGCTCATCGCCATCGCGATCATTACCCGCTGCCTCTGACCCCCGCTCAACTGATGCGGATAGCGGGAAAACATCTGCTCCGGGTCCGGCAGCCGCACCTTCTTAAACAACGCGATCGCTTCCCGCCTCGCCTCGGCTGCACCCATTCGCTGATGGATGCGGATCCCCTCCACCACCTGGTCCCCGCAGGTATACACCGGATTCAGCGATGTCATCGGCTCCTGGAAGATCATCGCGATCTCCCCACCCCGAATTTGTTGCATTACGTTTAAAGGCTGCCGCAACAGATCGACAGCCTTCCCGTCCCGCCGGGAAAAAACGATTTCCCCCGCCAGCACCCTCGCCGGTGGCGCCGGCAATAACCCCAGGATCGATAAAGCTGTAATTGACTTGCCGGAGCCCGACTCCCCGACCAACGCGACAATCTCGCCCCGCCGGATCTCAAAACAGATATTCTCCACGCCCGGCGCCAAGCCGTTTTCGGTGTCGAATCCAATAGAAAGATTACGAATAGATAAAAGGGAAGACATATTACTGAATCGTCACCAACTTAATATTTGTCACAGAATTGCTCGCCGCCGGCATCGGGAAGGAGGGTGCTATATTGCAGGTGAAACATAGCTGAGTCGGTGTCGGCCCATTCAGAGTAAACGTGAATACATCTCCAACATGCACGAGGGCTGCCGCAAAAGTACAGACATCACTGACCTTGAACACATTCGTAAAACTGCTGTCCGTCGCGGAATCGGTCCATGACTTCGTCAATACAGTGGAATCGGATATTGGGCCGGATTGCAATTGCACAACATAATCCGCACAAGTTGCAAAAACCACCAGCTTGCCCGTCCAAATCGCCGGTACATTGCTCTTTTTACACCGGAAACCCGTCACCGCCATCAGCAACAGCAGCCCCATCAACAAAATTCGACGTTTCATAAAGTCCATTTCCTCCTTTGACAACCGATCGGTCTCCACCGTTGCATCGGCCCCCCGTTTAAAACCGCAGGTGCCTCACCGTCAGCCCATTGTTGATCAGTTGCTTCAATGAATCGATCCCGATCCGGATATGGCGCTCCACGAACTCGCCTGTTACCAGCACGTCACTCTCTGCCGTCTTTACCCCCTCCGGCACCATCGGCTGATCGCTCACCAACAACAGCGCCCCCGTAGGGATCTTATTATAGAACCCCACCGAAAAGATCGTTGCCGTCTCCATATCGATCGCATACGCCCGGACCTTCTGAAGATACTCCTTGAACACCTCATCGTGCTCCCACACGCGACGATTTGTTGTATAAACCGTCCCCGTCCAATAATCCACCCCATAATCCCGGATCGTCGTAGAGATCGCCTTCTGCAACGCAAAGGCCGGCAACGCCGGCACCTCCGGCGGAAAATAATCCCTCGATGTCCCTTCCCCCCGGATTGCAGCGATCGGCAGGATCAGATCCCCCAACTTATTTCGCTTCTTCAACCCGCCGCATTTTCCCAGGAATAACACCGCCTTCGGCCGGATCGCCGTGAGCAGGTCCATGATCGTCGCCGCCCCCGGACTGCCCATGCCAAAATTGATGATGGTGATATCTCCCGCTGTGGCACACTGCATCGGCTTATGTTCACCTACTACGGGTACCTGATGCCACCCGGCAAAAAGAGATACATAATTTTCGAAATTGGTCAATAGGATATATTTCCCGAAATTTTCCAGTTTCTCTCCGGTATACCTTGGCAACCAATTACTAACGATTTCTTCTTTTGTCTTCATTATTCGTAAATTTAGCAAATAGTTTTTTGCCAATGATTAAAATCTACTATCCTACCCATCCATTTAAGCTGCGTGAACCTGAGAAACACAAGGAGGAGATATGGGATGACCTGCGTCGCCAGTGGGTGCGCCTCACCCCGGAAGAATGGGTGCGACAAAACTTCATTCAGTACCTGGTCCAGGTAAAGAATTATCCTGCTTCCTATATCGCCGTGGAAAGAAAAATGAAGCTCGGCGAGCTGACCAAACGCTTCGACCTGCTCGTCTTCGACAATGCCGCCCAACCCTGGATGTTGATCGAATGCAAGGCCATGAACGAAACCCTCGACAGCCGCGTTCTCTGGCAGGTGCTTCGCTACAATATGGCCATCCCCGTCAAATATATCGTGATCACCAATGGCGAAGAATGCCACGCTTTCATCCGCGGACTTACCGACTTCGACGGGCTTCTCGCGCTGCCCACCTATAGCGAGTAGCCTACCAATTCATCAGCCCTCGCAAATACCCCGTCAGCTCCCCCGCGATCTCAAGGTGTTCCTTTATATCGGGATGCCCCCCGCACCCATGCGACCATTGCTTCGAAAAGAAATAACTCGATACCAGCGGATCCCGGGTTCCCTGCAACACCGCCCCAATATATCGTTTTAACGCCGCCGTCAACTCCGCATTCCCCATCGGACTCGTCAACAAAACGATCCTTGCGGACGGATATACCTTCCGCAAATGCCCAACGAACCGCACATACGCGCTGCAGAACGCCGTCGAATCCTGTATTCCATCATTCTGTCCCAGACAAACCGTCACCACATCCGGTTGATACTGTTTAAAATCCCAGCCCCCCTGATTTCCCCGGCTATCCATCCGGTCAAACACCTCCGGCATCGTGATCGTCATCTGACAACAGCTGTGGATCAGCCCGATCCCCGACACCGCCGTCAAATGCCACTGCGCCTTCAAGGCCCGAGCCGTCAACGCCCCATAACTCATCCACGCATTGTGCTGATCGTACCATTCGCCATGGCCGCAGGGGATATCCCTTGTATCACTCCCCGCTCCGCAGGTGATTGAATTCCCGATACACTCGATCTTCCGGTCGGGTAGGGCAGGAGGGGGGAGCAGCGCATCCGCAAAAACCCCTGCGAACTCCATCCAGCCGATCCCTTCCGTCGCTTTACATATCGTCACCGTATGATCACCGTGCGGATCGGGCTTCAGCGTCCATCGACTCGACTCCACCTGGCTCGTCAGCGCCCGGCCATCCATCCACGCTTTTCCATTACCCAGCACCGTTAGCGTATCCGTCTGACCGGCAAGTTTGACCCGGTAGACCCCAAGATTCCCACCAACAAGCACCAGGACATAATTATGCACCTTCTCGTCCGGAACCTGGTCATGTAGCACGATCCGGCACTGCGGCCCCCGGAAATGGAAGCGCACCACTGCCCCCGGGTCCCAGAAACGCGGTAGCTTCGGATTCGAAAGATCGATCCGCCCCATATACTGGATATTTGGGTTGTCGGCGGCAAACCATTGCTCCCTGCCGCCCTGCTCCCCCCCGCCATGCCCACCGCTCTGCCCCATGACCGCAACCCAAGCCAGCACTCCGATCAATAAAAAATATAGATTTTTCATACCACCCTATTGAAGATCGTCCCGGTATAAACTTTCGTCTCATACCCCACACGCACCTGCCCTCCCTTCGCATGCCGGTCGAACAGCTCCTTCAACGTATCAAGCATCGCGGCATACCTCGCCCCATCCTTCGGAATATACGAAGAAGACAAAAGCCTCCCCTTCAGCCCGTCAAAGTCAAAGCGCTGTTCATTCTCAAAAGACCGTAAGAGAAAAGGCTGCGGATGGAAGAAGTCCCCGATCTGCTTATCCGTGATATTCTTGTGATTGATCGTCTTATAATCCCCGGCATACTCGAGGATCAGCTCCTCATACTCCCGTTCGAAGTCCGACAGGATAAGCCGCTCATTCCAGATCAACGCCACCACCGCACCCGGTCGCGCGATCCGTACAAATTCCGTCCGTGTCCGTACCGGATCGAACCAATGAAAAGCCTGACCGGCTACGATCAAATCGACCGAAGAATCCGCGAGCTCCGTCGCCTCCGCCGTTCCATCCACACTTACGAACCCCGGATACCCCGACAGCAACTCCTCGCCCTTTAACCGCATTTCCCGGTTAGGCTCTACCGCAAATACCTTATTCCCAAACCGCAGGAACAACTCCGTCGAGATTCCCGTCCCCGACCCGATATCGGCCACCACCCACCCTGGCGCGAAAGCATACAAGTCCCGCAAATAAGACAGGATAACTTCGGGATAGTGGGGTCGGTATTTTACATAGTCTTCGACCCGGTCGCTGAAACGGGTAGTGCTGTCGGACATAGCCTAAGTTAAGGAAATATCCCGAGCTCCGCATACGAGGTCCCCACCTTATTGATCGCCACCACATACGCTGCCGTCCGCATATCCGGGATACCCGGATATGCCTTCCACGCATCCATGATCTCCCGCGTCGCCGCCGCCATCGTCTCTTCCAAACCGCTATACACCAGGTCTACTTCATCCGCCCCGTGCATGATGAACTCCTTCTCCTTCTGGCTGACCTTTTTCCCCGTCAACCCCTCGATCTGAGTTAGGATATGCGTATTCATATTTTCCGTGAACCGCTTTTCCAGCCGTCCATATCGCACATGGCTTAGGTTTTTCAACCACTCGAAATAGGAAACCGTCACCCCGCCGGCATTCAGGTACATGTCAGGCACCACCAGCGTCCCCTTTTTAATAAAGACCTCATCCGCTTCCGGCGTCAGCGGCCCATTGGCTGCTTCGCCTATGATCTTCGCCTTTACCCGCGGCGCATTCTCACCGTTGATCACATTCTCCAACGCCGCCGGGATCAGGATATCACAATCCAGCTCAAGCGCCTCACCTGATTTGCTGATATTCGTCGCCCCCGGAAAATTCAGGATGCTCCCCGTCTTCTTCCGGTGTTGAAAGACTTCCTCCTCATTCAAACCCGCCGGGTTCATGATCGCTCCCTCATACTCCGCCAGCGCGATCACCTTCGCCCCGCCTTCCCGGAAGAACTTTGCGGCATGATACCCCACGTTACCCATCCCCTGCACAACTACCGTCTTCCCCTCGACCCCCAGCTGCAACTTCAGCCGCTTCATGATGTCTTCCATCTGACAAACCTCCCGGATGCCATAGAAGACCCCAAGCCCCGTAGCCTCCTTCCTTCCCCGCACGCCGCCCTGCGAAACCGGCTTGCCTGTGACACAGGCCAGCGCATCGACTTCCCCGGGACGCATACTCATATACGTGTCCAGTATCCACGCCATCTCCCGCTCCCCTGTACCATAGTCGGGCGCGGGGACATCCGTACCCGGGCCGATGAAGTTCTTTTTGATCAGCTCCGAGGTGTATCGGCGCGTGATCTTTTCCAACTCATAAGGCGTGTATTTCTTGGGATCGATGCTGATCCCGCCTTTCGCCCCGCCAAAAGGCACATTGACGATGGCACACTTGAACGTCATCAGTGCCGCCAGCGCCGCAACTTCATCCAGGTTCACCGATAAGGCAAACCGGATGCCCCCCTTACAGGGTGTTTTGTGTTGGGAATGTTGAACGCGATAAGCCTTGATCACCTCGATCTTATCCCCGATCTTGACGGGAAAAAACATGCGATAAACGGCATTGCACTGTTTGATCTGCTCCAGGATACCGGGATCCCAGTTCGTAAATTTGGCAGCTTTATCAAAACTTTTTTCTACTGCTGCAAAAAATTTGTATTCCACCTGGCTTGGCAAAACGTCGGTTTTATCTGGCATAACGTTGATTTTATATGAGCGGCCGCCCCCGCGGCGACCTTATTTACCATCCTTTTCCAATCGGCTGATCTTTCGGTCCAACCGGATAACATACGCAACTATCCCCAGGAATATTGTGACCAGCACGACGATCACAACATATATTTTTCCATCCGCCCTCAGCCGGTCGGCCATTTCCACCGGTTTACCGGTAGCCGTATCCTGCGCCCGGACAAGGAGCCCGGTCAGAAGAAAGAGCAAAAGAAGGAACCAGGAGTAAACTATTTTATACATGCGAGAGTTTTTTTTCTGCCAGTAGCTGCAACCGGATGCGAAGCGTAACTATCCAGACGCCCAGCAACGTCCAGCCCGGAACAGCACCCGGCCAGAACACCATCCGCATGCGACCATCGATATCATGCGTATCGAGTGCCGGATTCCCCATTCCCCCCGGATGAAGGCTCTCCACCATCCGCGGAATAATAAAGATCGTCGGGAACAACATCGCATAGGCAAAGATATTGTACACCGCAGAAACCCGTGACCGCTTATCCATATCCGTCATTGAATTCCGCAATATGAGGTAGGCAAAATAGATCAGCAGCGCGATCGCCGCCAACAGTTGCTTCGGATCATTGCTCCAGAAAGCGCCCCACGTAAACCGCGCCCAGATCGAGCCGGTCACCAGCCCCAGACACCCGAACAGGATCCCTCCCTTGGCATATTCCAGGGCATAGATATCGTGCACCGGATTATTCGAACTCAGATACAAGATGGAATAAACGACCGAAACGGTAAACAGGACCATCATCCCAAACCACATCGCCACATGAAAATAGAGATTCCGGATCGTCTCATTCAGGATGGGCTTCGCGGGGACATGGCCCAGGAATCCGAATAGTATTGTATAGACCAATAAAATGACACAAAGTATTTTCCACCAGTTCTGACGAAGCATAGCCCCCCGGTTTAGTTCGGATTCGCAAAATTAGGGGAAATCAGTCTTTCAAAGTCGGGGACCTTAATCTTTCCAGAGGAACGGAAAAAGGATGAGCGACAAGGCGACGATCATTACATCCAAACCCAACAGCACCGCGACCATCCACCCCAATCCCCCCTGTAACACATCCGCAAATGCAATATTCGATATTTTGTTTAACAACAGCAACTGGGGAATCACCAGCGGAAAACCCAGGATCGCCATCAGTGCGGCGCTCTGTTGCGCACGCGCCGCGATCGCTGCCAGGAAGGTAAAGACCAGGCTCAGGCTCACGCTTCCAAGCCAGCTGATCAGGACGAACCGTGCGGGCTCCGGCATCGGATCACCCAACATCAGCACGAACAGCCCCAGGCTCAATAGACTCATCAACAACATCAACAAGGCGTTGAACAATAACTTCGATAAGATGAAGTTCGCCGCACCTGTGATCGAATAGAAATACAATAGCCTGCCTCGCCCCTCCTGCAGGAAACTCTTCGCCACCGCATTGACACAGACGAAAAGCTGGATCATCCAGAACAACCCCTTCCAGACAACGCCCTCCGGCTCCCCCATGGCCAGGTAGAGCACGAAAATAGTCGACGCCACATAGAGTAAGACGCCATAGAACGTATACTGCTGCCTTATTTCCAGCAGCAGGTCTTTTTTGAATAAAGCAATTATTTGTGAAACCGAGCGGATACCGTTAAAATTTGCCCGCAAAGCTACCTAAAAGGATTGTTAAAGTTTCGAATAATAGCAATGTCTGCACCGCGGTTCATAAAGTTCTTTCTCACCTAAAACCACTTGCCCTTCGGCCGGCCTCTTCCGGTAGGAATAGTTGGCAATATTTCCACATTTGACACAAATGGCATGCAACTTGGTTATATATTCAGCTTTAGCGAGAAGGTTAGGGATTTGCCCGAACGGTTTGGCCCTGTAATCCATGTCCAAACCGGCGACGATCACCCGGACCCCGCGGATCGCAAGCTGATCGCAGACGTCAGGGAGCTGATCGTCAAAGAACTGGGCCTCGTCTATCCCGATCACATCGACTTCGCCGGCCATCAGGAGTATGGAGGTGGAAGTCTCGACAGGGGTTGATTGGATGGCATTTTCATCATGGGAAACGATCTTCTGCTCATGATATCGCGTGTCAATGGCCGGCTTGAAGATCTCGACTTTTAAATTGGCGATTTTAGCACGTTTTAGCCTTCTGATCAGTTCTTCCGTCTTTCCGGAGAACATGGATCCGCAAATGACTTCGATCCAACCTCGTTTTCCACTCGTTAAATGAGGCTCAATGAACATAGATACATATAAATTAGGTTCGGAATTTGTTATAACTTTATAGGGATTTCCCTTACTAACCCATACGACTCTTAAGTACCTAGCATGGAACGACTAAAGGAACTGATATCCCAGTTGACGGAGCAGTTGGACCATAAGGCCGAGCCTTCCCAAATGCTCCAGACCACGCAGCTATTGGAAGCCGAGCTCCGTCTTTTGGCCACCCAACCGGCTCCGGGCAAGGTCATGCCGACGAAGATAGCGGTTATGATGCCATCTGCCGCAAAAATCCCCCCCTCGGCCGCCGAAGCTTCAGCGAGGACGGCCCCGACCCCGACCCCGACCCCGACCCCGGCTCCGGTTAGCAGCTCGCCTCCCATTGTGCCCACAGCTACCAATGGTATCCCGGCGGTAGCCGCCTCCAATGGCGCCGCTGCTACCAACGGTACCGTCGTCGTGGCCGCCACTCCAGCCCGCACCAAGGAACCCGAAAGAGGCGTCTGGCCCTTCGATCCCCTGGCCGAGAAGCCCATCGACCGCTTCACGCTCTCCCAAAAAAGCAGGGAAATCAACGATATTATCGGCGGCGTCACCGGCTCCTCCCTCAATGAAAAGCTTAAATCCGACGTCGTCGACCTCCGCTCGGCCCTCAATGACACCCCCGTCCGCGACCTGAGAAAAGCCATCGGGATAAATGATAGATATGTATTTGTAAACCAATTATTTAGAGGGGATGAAGCTATGTACGAGCGCAGCATCAAGACGATAAACGCGTTCCGCATCCTGCCCGAGGCCGAATACTGGATGGAACGGGAGCTGAAGGTCAAGCTGGGCTGGGATGAGAACCGCGATGTCACCCGCCATTTTTATCAGCTCGTTAAAAGAAGGTTTTCCTGAATAAACCGGATGATGCTTCGGGTCGCCCCCTTCCTGGAATGAACATACTCCCGTGACGCCCTACCCATCTCCGCCCTTTCAAGCGGATCATTCAACAGCCTGGCAAAAACCTTCTCGGCTTCCAGGGCACTGTCGATTACGACCCCACCGCCGCTGTCGGTCAATTCCACTGCCTCGATATATTTTTCGATCACCGGACCGTAGACAACCGGCTTGCCATATACTGCCGCCTCCAGTACGTTGTGGACCCCGTCGTCCCCAAACCCACCCCCCACATACGCAACAGTCGCATAGCGGTACAGCTTCGATAACATCCCTATATTGTCGATCAGCAGCACATTCGGCTCCGGCCACCCCGGTCTGGTCACCTTCCCGCCGCTTCCATCAGCCACCAAAATGGAATATCTTATACAATGCCGGTATAGCCTCTCCACCCCCGCCAGCCGATCCTCACTGATTTCATGCGGCGCCAGGATGAACCGGATCTCCGGGTGGGAATTCGCGTAATGATCCATCTCCTCCTCATCTTCCTCCCAGGTGCTCCCCGCCACGATCACCGGCTGACTGCCGCAAAATGCCTCTACTTCCGGCAACTCGACCCTCTCCTCCGCAATCTCGATCACCCGGTCAAACCGCGTATCCCCGCTGACACTCACGTTATCTGTCAAGCTCAACCGTTTTAACAAAAGACTCGAGGTCCCCGTCTGAACGAACAAATGAGTGAAACACTCCAGCATATAGCGATGCAGCCGCCCATACCAATGAAAGAAAGGCTGGTCCGGTCGAAATACCCCCGAGATCAGCAACACCGGAATGCTCCGCTTCCTCAGCTCCACCAGGAAGTAATACCAGTAATCATACTTAACCCACAACACGAGCGTCGGCCGAAGCAGGTCAACGAACCGCCTCGCATTCCCCGGGCTGTCCAGCGGCAAATAGAAGATATAATCTGCACCCGGATAATCTTTTTTCGCCTTATAACCCGAAGGAGAGAAGAAGGTCAGCACGACCCGCATCCCCGGCGCCACCCGGCGTAATTCCTCGATTACCGGCCGCCCCTGCTCGAACTCCCCCAGCGAACTGCAATGCATCCAGACAACCGGCTTGCCCTTAACCCCATCCGATCCCATCTCTGCCCCGATCCGCTCGAATATCCCCTTCCTTCCATCCAGCCACGCACGCGCCTTCATATTCCATGGCGCAACCAGCCGGATCCCGATCTTATAAAACCACAAAAAGACATGATAAAAGATTATGCTCAACTTTCCTGATTTAATTTTTTATTAAGACATCCACGACCCCGCGCGCCACACGCCCTGCCTCACTTGTGCATGCTCGCATCCCTCCGGCTACAACATTGGAAAACCACAATTTTGCAGTAGGTTTGCGCACCAATCCGCCGGAGGCGGATCCAGACATTAACGCTTTGCAGTAGATACACTAAATTTAACAAAGAGTATCTACTGCACACACTAAAATAGGGAGAGAATATGCGGCCCATTCAAATGGTAGATCTAAAGCGGCAATATACAAAAATAAAGACTGAGGTCGATTCGGCCATCGCAACGGTGATAGAGAGCGCCGCATTCATCAATGGCCCAGCTGTAACTGAATTCGCCACCGGCCTCGCCGCTTATAACGGCTCGAAACATGTCATCCCTTGCGCTAACGGCACCGACGCCCTCCAGATCGCCTTGATGGCCCTTGACCTGCAACCCGGCGACGAAGTCATTACCCCCTCCTTCACCTATATTGCCACGACCGAGGTGGTGGCCCTGCTCCGCTTCACTCCTGTCTTCGTAGACGTCGACCCCAGGACCTTTTGCATGGACCCGACAGCGCTCGAAGCCGCCATCACCCCGCGGACAAGGGCCATCGTACCCGTTCACCTCTACGGCCATGCCGCACCGATGGACGAGATCATGTCCATCGCCAAACGCCATAACCTCTACGTCATCGAAGACAACGCCCAGGCCATCGGCGGCGCCTACACTTCAAAAGAGGGCACCCGCAAAAAGACGGGTGCCATCGGCACTATCGGTTGCACCTCCTTTTTTCCTTCCAAGAATTTAGGCTGTTACGGCGACGGCGGAGCAATATTTACGGACGATGACGCGTTAGCTACGCGGCTAAAAATGATCGCAAATCACGGACAAAGCCGGCGCTATTACCATGAAATGGTAGGTTGCAACAGCCGTCTGGATTCCATCCAGGCCGCAGTCCTCAACGTCAAACTGAAACGGCTGGACGATTATATCAATGCCAGGCGTTCGGCAGCCGACTACTATGATAGAGCTTTTGCGGCCCACCCGAAGATTACTACGCCCTTCCGGGCGCCTTACAGCCATCATGTCTTTCATCAGTATACCCTGATCCTCGACGGCGTCGACCGCAACGGACTGAATGAATTTCTCGCGGCCAAAGGCGTTCCGTCGATGATCTACTATCCCGTACCCGCCCACCGGCAGCAGATGTTCGCGGCTTCCGGCGGAAGCAACTTCCACCTGCCAACCACCGACTGGCTGACAGAACGGGTCATCTCCCTCCCTATGCATACGGAGCTTGACGAAGAACAATTGCATGCCATCAGTACCGCCGTACTGGAATTCCTGGATAAAAAGTGAGTTTAACCTAAAGAAAGCATCATTATGAAAATTGCAGTAGTTGGGACCGGATACGTTGGCCTCGTTACAGGTACCTGTTTTGCTGAAACCGGCAACGACGTATGCTGCGTGGATATCGACGCGGGGAAAGTGGAACGCCTATCCACGGGTCATGTCACCATCTACGAGCCCGGCCTTGAAAAGCTCTTCCTACGTAACCTGAAAGAAGAACGGCTGAAATTCACTACCAACCTCGAAGACGGCATCCGGGAAGCCGAGATCATCTTCCTGGCCCTGCCCACACCTCCGGGTGAAGACGGGTCCGCCGACCTCAAATACGTGCTCGGCGTGGCCGAACAGCTCGGTCGCCTGCTCAAGGACTATAAGGTCATCGTCGATAAAAGCACCGTTCCCGTCGGCACCGCGGAGAAGGTAAAGAACGCGATCGCAAAAAACTGTACGGGTGACTTTGACGTCGTCTCCAACCCCGAATTCCTACGGGAAGGCGTAGCCGTAGACGACTTTATGAAACCCGACCGCGTCGTCATCGGCGTCTCCGGCGACCGGGCCCGCAAAGTCATGGGCGACCTCTATGGCCCCTTCGTCCGCCAGGGCAACCCCATCATCTACATGGATGAACGCTCCGCCGAACTCACCAAATACGCGGCCAATTCCTTCCTTGCCACGAAGATCACCTTTATGAACGAAATAGCCTTGCTCTGCGAACGCCTGGGTGCCGACGTAGACATGGTGAGAAGAGGCATCGGCAGCGACGAACGCATCGGCAAACGCTTCCTCTTTCCCGGAATCGGCTATGGCGGCAGCTGCTTCCCCAAAGACGTCCAGGCCCTCGTCAAATCCTCCGAAGAGGTGAACTATGACTTCAAGATCCTCAACGCAGTCATGGACGTCAACGAAAAACAGAAACTGCACCTCCTTCCGAAGATCAGGAAGTTTTTTAACAATGACCTGAAAGGCAAGCATTTCGCGCTGTGGGGCCTGGCCTTCAAACCCAATACCGACGATATCCGCGAGGCTCCGGCCCTGTACATGATCGACGCCCTCCTCGCGGAAGGCGCTACCCTCAGCGTTTTCGACCCCGAAGCAATGCACAACGTCCGCAGCCTTCTCGGCGGCAAAGTCGCGTATGCCGAGAGCCAATACGACGCCCTCGACGGCGCCGACGCCTTGATCATCGCCACCGAATGGAATGAATTCCGGACCCCGAACTTCCTCAAGATGGTGACTTCGCTGAAGAACAAAGTGATCTTCGACGGCCGTAACCTGTTCGACATCGCCGCCATCCGTGAATTGGGTTTCTACTACGAGAGCATCGGCCGGGCCCCTGCCGATAGCCTAAAGCCAAACAATTAATAATTCTCGATTTTATGAGCAAAGAGCGCGTATTGATCACCGGTGCAGCAGGGTTCCTGGGGTCCCATCTTTGCGACCGTTTCATCCGCGAAGGATACCATGTCATCGGCATGGACAACCTCATCACCGGTGATCTTCACAATATCGAGCACCTTTTCCGGCTCGAACATTTTGAATTCTACCACCACGACGTCAGCAAATTCATCCATGTTCCCGGCGACTTAAGATACATCCTCCATTTCGCCTCCCCCGCCAGCCCGATCGACTACCTCAAGATACCAATCCAAACCCTAAAGGTCGGCTCTCTTGGCACACACAACTGCCTCGGCCTGGCCAAAACCAAACGCGCCCGCATCCTCGTCGCCTCCACTTCTGAGATCTATGGTGACCCTCTCATCCACCCGCAGACCGAAGAATACTGGGGGAACGTTAACCCCGTCGGCCCGCGCGGTGTCTATGACGAAGCAAAAAGATTTCAGGAAGCCATGACCATGGCCTATCATAATTTTCACCGCCTCGAAACCCGAATCGTCCGCATTTTCAATACTTATGGCCCGCGGATGCGCCTCAACGACGGCCGTGCCCTGCCGGCCTTTATCGGCCAGGCCCTTCGCGGCGAAGATCTCACCGTTTTCGGCGATGGCAGCCAGACCCGCTCTTTCTGTTATGTCGACGACCTCGTGGAAGGCATCTACCGTCTTTTGCTCAGCGACTATTACCTCCCGGTGAACCTCGGCAATCCTTCGGAGATCACCCTCCGGCAATTCGCGGAAGAGGTCATTGCCCTCACCGGTACGAAACAGAAGATCGTGTATCGACCCTTACCCGAAGACGACCCCAAACAACGCCGCCCCGACATAACTCGCGCCAGGGAGATCCTTGGCTGGGAGCCTAAAGTGGAAAGGAAGGAAGGTCTCCGAATCACCTACGAATACTTCAAGTCCCTCCCCCCGGAAGAATGGACCCGGCAACCAAAAGAATTTATCAGCAGAAGTTAAATCCAATAACCCTGATATGCAGCACGCAAAGATTTACGATGACCTGACCACCCGACGGGCGAAACTGGCCGTCATCGGCCTCGGCTACGTCGGCCTGCCCATCGCGCTCGAATTTGCCCGCCAAATTTCCGTGATCGGCTTCGACATCAACAGCCGCCGTATCGATATGATGCGAAACCACATCGATCCCAGCAAAGAGGTCGATCCCGCGGAATTCAACAATCGGGATATCGTCTTTACCGACGATGTAGAAGTCCTCAAAGAGGCCCGCTTTTTCATCGTGGCCGTACCCACCCCCGTAGATAAATACAATGTCCCCGACCTGAAGCCGCTGATCGGGGCTTCCACCACTGTGGGAAAAGCCCTCAAAAAAGGTGACTATGTCGTCTACGAATCCACTACCTATCCCGGTTGTACCGAGGAAGACTGCCTGCCCATCCTGGAAAAGATCTCTGATCTCAGGCTCCGCAACGGGGACTTCAGCCTCGGCTACTCACCCGAACGCATCAACCCGGGCGATAAGAAGCATACCCTCCGGACCGTCGTCAAAGTCGTATCCGGAAACACCCCGCTCGCCCTCGACGAGATCGCAAAGACCTATACCCTCGTCGTCGAGGCCGGGGTCCATCGCGCCCCCTCCATCAAAGTGGCCGAAGCCAGCAAGATCGTCGAGAACACTCAACGCGATCTCAACATTGCCCTCATGAACGAATTATCGCTTATCTTCGACCGTATGTCGATCAATACCTATGACGTCATCGAAGCCGCCGGCACCAAATGGAATTTCCTCAAATTCCAGCCCGGTCTCGTAGGCGGACACTGTATCGGGATCGACCCTTACTACCTGACCTACAAGGCAGCGGCCCTGGGCTACGAATCCAAGGTCATCGCCTCCTCCCGCTATATCAACGACGATATGGCGAAATACGTCGCCCGGAAGATCATCACGCATGTCCTTCGCATCTCAAACGAACCCAAAGTGCTCGTAAAAGGCGTGACTTTCAAGGAAAACGTCAGCGATATCCGGAACTCCCGCATCGTCGACGCCGTCAAGGAATTACTGGCTTTCAACATCCACGTCGATGTGGAAGACCCCTACGCCATGGAAGACGAAGTGCACGAGGAATATGGCCTCCATCTGACGCGTGAGACCGGCAATGACTATGATGCCGTCATCGTCACCGTGCCCCATTCCCAATATAAGGACCTCGACGACGCCTGGTTCACTTCCGTTACCCGCGAAGGCGCCCTGATCGCCGACCTTAAGGGAACCTATAAGAACAAGATCGTTAACAGAAAATATTGGAGCTTGTAATTATTAGATAATAAGATATGTCGAACTACAGCAAGACTATCCCCAAAAAAATTATTTTAGTCACCGGCGGAGCCGGCTTCATCGGCTCTCACGTGGTAAGGCTGTTCGTGAATAAATACCCCCAATATCGCATCGTCAATGCCGACGCCCTCACATACGCCGGCAACCTCGCCAATCTCAAAGACATCGAGCACGCCCCTAACTATCACTTTGAAAAAGCCGATATCACAAACGAAGCCCGCATCCAGGAGCTCTTTACCAAATATCATTTTGACGCGGTGATCCACCTCGCCGCCGAAAGCCATGTCGACCGTTCCATCATGGACCCGCTGGCCTTTGTCCGCACCAACGTCCTCGGCACGGCCACCCTCCTCCATGCCGCCCATGCTACCTGGAGAAAGGACCCCGGCGAAAAGCTGTTCTACCACGTTTCCACCGACGAAGTTTACGGATCCCTGGGCGCCGAAGGCTTTTTCACCGAAGAAACACCCTACGACCCCCGCTCCCCGTATTCGGCTTCCAAAGCCGCGTCCGACCACTTCGTGATGGCCTGGTATCATACATATGGCTTGCCTGTCATCCTCTCCAACTGCTCCAATAATTATGGCTCCAATCACTTCCCGGAAAAGCTGATCCCGCTGATGATCAACAATATTCTTCATCACAAACCGCTGCCCGTTTACGGGAAAGGAGAGAACGTACGCGACTGGCTCTTCGTTGAGGACCATGCCCGCGCAATCGACATCATTTTCCACCATGGCAGGGTAGGGGAGAAATACAATATCGGCGGATTCAACGAATGGAAGAACATCGATATCGTCAACCTGCTGTGCTCGATCATGGACCGCAAGTTGAACCGGGCCCCTGGTGAATCGGCCCGGCTCATCACCTTCGTCAAAGACCGCCCCGGGCACGACCTCCGCTACGCCATCGATGCCACGAAGCTCAACAAGGAGCTGGGCTGGCAACCTTCCCTCCAGTTCGAGGAAGGCCTCGAAAAGACAGTTGACTGGTATCTGGCCAACCAGGACTGGGTTAAGGTGGTTACTTCCGGGGAGTACCAGAACTATTACACCGACCAATACGTTAAAAGATAACCATGCCCTTCCTGACAACCGATATCCCGGACCTGCTCATCTTCGAACCCGTCGTCTACAAAGACAACCGGGGCTATTTTTTCGAATCCTATAACGAACAGACTTTTCACAAAGAAGGCATCGGCAACCGCTTCTTGCAGGATAATCAATCCTTTTCCACCTATGGTGTGATCCGCGGTCTCCACTATCAGCTCGACCCTCATGCGCAAAGCAAGCTGGTCCGAGTCCTGCAGGGCGAGATCATCGACGTAGCCGTCGACCTGCGCCGGTCCTCCCCCACTTTTGGCAAATGGGTTGCCATTGAACTTTCCGCAGCCAATAAACGTCAGCTCTTCCTTCCCCGGGGCTTCGCTCACGGGTTTTCTGTCCTCAGCGAAACCGCCGAAGTATCCTATAAATGCGACGGCCTTTATAAAAAGGAAAGCGAAGGCGGTATCCGCTACGACGATCCGCAGCTTGGCATCGACTGGCAGGTACCGGTAGGAAAAGCGGTGATCTCCGCAAAGGATCTCGAGCTGCCCTTATTTGCCCATTGCCGGAATAATTTTTAAGCCATGCGTTCAACAAGAATATTCGTCACGGGTGCTAACGGCCAGCTTGGCCGCGAGCTGCGGGCCTTGGCCGTGGACTTCTCCGCCTACGAATTCTTCTTTTTCGACCGCGCCACCCTGCCCATCGAAGACCCCGACGCCTCACACGCATTCCTCGCCCGCGAAAAACCCCAATGGCTCATCAATTGCGCCGCCTTCACCGCCGTCGACAAAGCCGAATCCGAGAAAGAAACTGCCTTCCTCATCAACGGCGACGCACCGGGGTACCTCGCAAAAGCCTGTCGCGACCATAACACCTACCTCATCCATATCTCTACCGATTACGTGTTCGACGGCAGCTCCTCTACCCCCCTCAAAGAGACCGATCCTACCAGCCCCATCAACACATACGGCGCCTCCAAGCTCGACGGTGAACGCCAGGCCTTACAAAAATATCCCGACGGCACCCTCATCATCCGAACCTCCTGGGTTTACTCCGAATTCGGAAATAATTTTGTCAGGACGATGATCCGGCTGATGAAGGAACGTCCGGCCATTAACGTCGTCAACGACCAGATTGGGGCACCGACCTATGCCGCCGACCTCGCCGCTGCCATCATGCGCATTATTTCGAATCATACGCATAATTCACCAAAGGCGAGTTCAACCACATCCGCCCCCGCCTTCACCCCCGGGATCTTCCACTACAGCAACGAAGGCCGGATCAGCTGGTACGAATTCGCCCTCGCCATCCGCGATGCGATCGGGAGCGCCTGTGTCGTTAACCCCATCTCAACTGCCCAATATCCCACCCCGGCCAAACGCCCCCACTACTCCCTCCTCGACAAGACCCATATCCGCGAGACCTACAACCTCCCGATCCCCGAGTGGCACCCAAGCCTTCTCACCTGCCTCCGGAAACTGGGTATCCCCAGCCGCTGACATCACCCCTGATTTCCTTCGGAGTCGTCGTCCTCTCTTATCCGGTTTCCTCCAGAATCTCGCTTAGTTGATTGATAAGCAATACCCTTATTGTGGAAAACTTTCTATTCCTTCGTTCTACATTATTACGATTTTATACAATTTGTAGCATCGCCCTGGCTCAATCAAAGGGGCCCCTCCACGAATAAATCCGTTCTCCCCCGTCGTTAAAACCCCGCGAAACTCCCATTGACAGGCAACCCGAATCTTCTTAGATTGCCTTTGTTATAATGGAAATCGGCAGCTTTCCTCTGTCGATGGCCACGTAACCTTAATCCATACTTATGAAACCTGTTTACACGCGCAGGGTTCGAGGTGCCCTCTTTATCCTATCCGGCCTTGGCTTCCTAAGCCCCTCCGGCCTCCATGCCGAAGGAACCAAGCAGATCATGCCCAACCCAAACAACGGTACCGGCCTGATCGTCTCCACTACGACCACTTTCCCGCTGGGTAATGTCGGTGCCTATCTTAATTGTCCCGTCGACGACCGCATTTTTATCCATGTCAAGGACTTCACGACGGAGACCCTATACTACGGTTTCAACTGGGAAACGCTAAGCCCTGCGACCCCGATCAATACTTACTCCGACGTCTATATGAACCTCTACGACCCCACTGGCGCCCTGGTACCGGGATATCCGATCAACCTGGCCAGCACAGCGGGATCCGCCGGCTTTATCAGCACCTACATCCAGGGCATCCAGGGACCGCAGATCGGCGGTGCACCTGCCAACGGTTATATCCCGGTGACGTACACCCCGACGATGAACGGCGATTATTATGTGACCTTCTATCGCAGCTCCGACGGCGGTGCTACCCATATGGCCGGTGGCGAATCCATGCTCTCCAAATATTTCGATATCACCGTCGCTCAGGGCAATACCCGGTTATTGGGCCGCGTGCATTGTAACGAATGGGCCTTCTCGGTATACAATCCCGCCAAGAACGATATCCAGGACCCGCTCGGTTCGACCAACGCCGCGTTCTTTGGCTACACACCCGACTCCGTTACCCTGAAAGTCTCCTTCCCGGCCAGCGGATTCGAACCGTTGTCCTATATCGTGGCATTTAACAGCTTCGGTTGCCAAAATACCGGTAACTGGCCAAACGACCGGCGCTCGATCGTACTGACCAACCTCGTGCCGCCCTACCTCACCGGCGGTTACCTCGTATTCCTCAATCCGCCGGATGTGACCATTTATCCGACATCGTCTATTCCGGTCGCGCCGCAACTGCTCGACCCGGTTATCTCGGGCTGCCCTCCGGGACCCTTCAATATCCGCTTCGAGGCGCCACAGGCCGGCGACTATTGGTTGCTCTTTGACCTCAACGGCGTGGCCGGCTACCAACCTAATTCTTCCGACTTTTGGGTGGAGCTCGACAACCAGCAGCCCGGCATCATTACTTATTCCTGGAACGGGAAGGACGGGCTTGGCAACCAGGTGCCCGCCAATACGACATTTCCGATCACCTTTTCCTTCCGGAAAGGCCGGATCAATATCCCGATCTATGACGACGAGCTCAACATCAACGGCTTCAGCGTTACGGGTATCTCGCCCGCCGGCGCCATCTCGCCCAATCCGACCTTATACTGGAACGATACGCTGATCACCAATAACGGCACAACCTGCGTCACCGGTCAGAACAATAACAATATTGCCGGAACCGGATATGACAATTCGATCGTAGGGGTCACCCCGACGGCCACGACCGGTCGCGCCTGGAACGGTAACGGTAATCCCACTAACGCCATTCCAGCGCCCGGCGTCTACTATGGCGGGGTCCGAAATGACAGCGACCAGCTGCAATGTAATGACTGGGGTAACGCCCGACTCATCAATACCTGGGCCTGGGGTATCGTGCTGAACTCCATCCAGCAATTGACCCTCACCTGCGTCTCTGTATCGGGTACCGTATGGGATGATGCCGACGGCAGCGCCGATGGCGGCTTCACCAATATCCGCACCAACAACGAACCCGGTACTAACGCCGGCGGCACGCTCTACGCCAGCCTCGTCGACCCGATCAGCGGTGATGTCGTCGCTACCACAGCCGTCAATGCCGATGGTACCTATACGCTGAACAACTTGCCCGTGAACTCGCAGGGTATGGAGATCTATTTGTCGACCCTGCAAGGAGTGATCGGCAGTCCGGCGCCCGCGACCGACCTGCCTTCCAATTGGGTCAATACAAGCCCGCTGATCCACACCTTCAATGCAGGTACCACCAACGTGACCGGCATCGACTTCGGCATCGAACAACTGCCCAACTCTGTAAACGAGAACTATACTATCGGAACGCCGGCGCTCAATTCGCTGGAGACCCTCAACGGCACCGGAGCCATCACCAGCCCCGGCCCGCTTGCAGGCTCCGACCCCGAGGACGGTACCCTGGGCTACAACAATACCGTTGTGATCACCTCCGTACCCTCCAACGAACAGATCTATTATGCGGGGAACCTGCTGACCAATAACCAATCCATCATCGGATATAACCCAGCCTTGCTTCAGATCAAATGGACGGATCCCGATGTCGTCGTCACTTCCTTCACATACGCATTTGTCGATGCAGCAGGCAAGGAAGACCCGACACCGGCCACCTATACGATCAATGTGTCCGTCTTGCTGGCCAGTACGCTGGGCTCCTTTACCGGTCGGAGCGACGACCAGGGTAACGTCCTGAGCTGGACGTCCTACGACGAGACCACCGCAACCAATTTTACCGTTCAGCGGTCTGTTGACGGCGTGAACTACAGCAGCATCGGAACTGTGGCCGGCACCGGCACCAACAGTACCGTCACTCATTCCTTCACCGATATCGACCCCATATCCGATGTACCCAACAGCTACCGGCTATTGTGGACGGATGGCAGCGGCAATATTGCCTTCAGCAATGTGGTCGCGCTGGCCGCCACCACCAACAGCACCGTGGTAGCCGTAACCCCCAACCCCTTCCGGGACCAGGTCACGGTCCGAATGAACCTTTCACAGACGGAGCCGGTGTCCATCCGCGTTCTCGACAGCAAAGGCGCTGTATTGCGACAGGTCCAGGTCCAGGGCGTCAAAGGAACCAATGCCTTTGATGTCGATGGCCTCTCCGGGTTACCCGTGTCTGTCTACTTCATCCAGGTTCTGCTGCCTGACCGGGTATTCGTAAAGAAAGCATTCAACAACCGGTAAATGGCTGACTACCCAAAAATCCACGCGCCGATATGAAAAAATATCATATCATCTTATTCTTCTTCCTTTCAGGCGGCCGGGCTGTTGCTCAAAGCAACGAGTCGGTCACCTCGACTGTGGTCAATAAAATCCTGTTGGGAAACTACACCCCGTCCACCTACCAGGCGACTACCGTTATCACCGACCCGAATGTGATCTCCCAGGGACTGCTCAACAATATCTCCGCCGATTCCTTGACCGCTGACTTATACGCATTGAACAGCTTCCAGAACCGCAATACCTTTTCCGACACCAGCTCCGCGACAACCGGCATCGGCGCCAGCCGCCGCTGGGTCTACAATAAATTTCTGCAATATAGTCAGACCGTCAATAGCCGCCTCCAGATCGGCTATCTGAAGTTCACCTATAATCCTTCGTCCTACCCCTGCACCGAGAGCCTGTCCATCCAGACGCACTACAACGTGCTGGCCGTTCTTCCGGGAAGCCAGACGACCGACAAATCCCTGATCATTATCGAAGCGCACATGGATAGCCGTGATGCCGACAACTGCGACGCAACCGGCAGCGCACCAGGAATCGGCGACAACGCCACCGGAACTGCGATGGTCCTCGAGCTAGCCCGCGTCATGAGCCAGTATACCTTCCGGAATACGATCGTATTTGCAGTCAATACCGGTGAAGAACAGGGCCTGATCGGCGCCCACGCGTTCGCCCAATACCTGAATGCCCAGAACGTCCTGATCAAGGCCGTTAACAACGACGATGTTTCGGGCGGCATCTTCTGCGGCCATACCGCTTCCAGCCCAGGCTGTCCCTTCTATGGCGCGCTGGATAGCATCGACCTTAGGATATTCTCTTTGGGCGATAATAACTCGCCTGACAAACAATGGGCGCGTTACATCAAACTCGAATACAAAGAACAACTCAGCAACCTTGTCACCATCCCAACGGATCTCCAGATCATGGAGAACGACGACCGAATCGGCAGGGGTGGGGATCACCAGGCTTTTACCGATGTCGGCTATACCGCAGTGCGGTTTACCCAGGCTTATGAAGATGGCGACGCCAGCAATGGTCCCGGCTATTCCGACCGCCAGCACAATGTCCGAGACAGCCTCGGTCGCTTCGTTGGCGGGGTCTACGACTCCATTTATGTCAATCCAAATTATCTTGCCCGCAACACCCTCGTCAATGGGAACTCCCTGGCCATGGCGGCATTGGGCCCGGACACGGTTACCCTGAACGCCTCCTTATGGACCGCCAATACCGTACAAGTAAAATTTTCCCCCGCCGGCTCGCCTGCTTATCGCGTGGCGATTCGCTCTACAACCAACGACTGGGACTCGGTCTATACGATCACCGGAACCTCGTCCGGGATCATCACGGTGCGCTATGGAGCCAACACGACCTTCTATATCAGCGCTGCTGCCGTTGACGCAAATGGAACAGAAAGCCAGTTCTCCACGGAATGGACCCTTTCCACCGGCATGGTAGTCCTTGACCTGACATCCGACAGCACCCTGCCGACACCTCCGCCAACCGCCGACTACTACGGTATCCAGTTGCTGCCCAACCGGCCCAACCCTTTCGATGAGTCCACCCTCATAACCATCAATTCCGGCACCGACCTCTTCGCCAATCGGACCTACCTCCTGTTCACCGGGATCGACGGCCATGCGATCGATCGTATCCCCGTCTCCTTGCAGAAAGGGGTGAACCAGATCGTCTACAATCATGGTTTCAGCGCCTCGGGAATCTATATCTGCACCCTGGTCATCGACGGCCAGCCCGTTCAAAGCACGAAAATGGTTTTCGGGCGCAAGTGAAAAATAGATTTGCGCAAATGATCGGTTGCGCATATATTTGCAATGATCAACATGAAACACGAGACCAAATTCACAAAAGACCCCGCCGGCAGGAAGCTCCACGTCACCCGCGCGTTCGACGCGCCGGTGGAAAATGTTTGGAAAGCTTGGACCCGGCAGGACATTCTCGACCAATGGTGGGCGCCCCACCCCTGGAAGACCGAGACCAAATCCCTCGACTTCAAACCCGGCGGCCTCTGGCACTACAGTATGGTGGGGCCTAACGGGGATCGCCACTGGTGCCGCGTCGAATTTTCGGCCATTGAGCCCCAACATAGTTTTAAGGCCACGAGTGGATTTTGCGATGAACACGGAGTCCCAAACAACACGTTACCCCTTATGCACTGGCATACCGAATTTTCCGCCACCGCCGCCGGATCCATGATTAACGTAACCATCAGCTTTGACAAGGAAGCCGACCTGAAAACCATCGTCGAAATGGGTTTCGAAGCCGGCTTCACCATGGGGCTTGGCAATCTCGACGAGGTACTCGCCGAAATGGTCGCTGCCTAATCGATCCTGTTCACTATTCTGTTTTCAGGCTCCTGACAGGATTAGCCATCGCCGCCCGCACCGCCTGAGTGCTCACCGTGGCCAGCGCGATCAGAAAGGCAGCCAAACCTGCTGCCAGGAAGATCCACCAACTAAAGCTTACCCGGTAGATAAAGTCCTGCAACCACTTATTCATGATCCACCAGGCGAATGGCCCGGCGATCAGGAAAGCGATGCCCACCAGTTTCAAAAAGTCCACCGAAAGCAGGCTGGCGATCCCTTGTACGCTTGCTCCCAGCACCTTGCGGATGCCGATCTCCTTTGTCCGTTGTTCAGCAATAAAAGTCGCCAGTCCGAACATCCCCAGACAGGAGATCAATATGGCCAGCACCGAGAAGATGATCGCAATCTTTCCAACCTGTTGTTCGGATTGATACATCTCGTTAAAGGAATCATCGAGGAATCTGTAGTTGAACGGTTTTCCGGGCGCCAAGGCCGTCCATTTGTTTCTCACCTCTCCGATCAGCGAGGCGATGTTGGAGGTACGCACCTTAAAGGAGGCGAGGTCGGTGCTCGTTTGCAACAGGAACATGAGGGGGCTGACTTCGTGATGCAGGGTCTCAAAATTAAAATTCCTTACGACGCCTAAGATCTGATAAGCGGTCGGCTTCCCTGCGTTGTCGAAGACATAGATATTCTTTCCGATCGGATCAGCGTATCCTAAAATTCTGGCAGCCGCCTCGTTGATGATCACAGCCGACGAGTCCGTTGCGAATTTGGGGGAGAAATTCCTCCCCTTTTCCAGATGGATCCCTAATGTAGGCAGATATCCGTCATCGATCCCCCAGGCCGCTATGTTGAAGCTATTCGATGGAGTTTGGACGGGGACTTTGGAAATATTCCATACGTTACGGGCTGAATTGGACACCGGCAGGTAGGCGCTAAGGGTCCCTCCTTTAACGCCGGACAATTGTGTCACTTCTTTCTTGAAAACATCCGCATTGTGGCCCAGGGCATCTACGCCATTGACGATCAACACCTGGTCCTTGTCGAATCCGAGGTCGCGGGTCTGAATATAATGCAATTGCCTGAACACTACGATCGTCCCGATGATGAGCACAATGGATGTTGTAAACTGGAATACGACCAGGACGCCTCGAAGCCCTGCGCTTTTTGTACCTGCCTTTAGCCGGCCTTTTAGTACCTCGATAGGCTTAAACCCTGACAGGAAGAAAGCCGGGTAGCTCCCCGCCAGCAGCCCGACCGCAAAAGGCAATGCAATCAGCAGGGGCAGGATCACCGGGGAAAAAAGGCTTTCCAAGGTCATAGTCTTCCCGGCCAACGAATTGAATAGCGGCAGCGCCAGCCAGGCGATCGCGATGCCGATCAAAAACGACAGGAACACCATCAGGGTAGATTCCGTGAGGAACTGCGTCACCAACGCTCTTCGTTCGGTACCCAAAACTTTCCGGATGCCTACTTCCCGGGCCCTGCCGGCCGACCGGGCCGTCGTCAGGTTCATGAAGTTGACGCAGGCAATGAGCAGGATGAACAGAGCCACGGCAGAGAAAATGGCCACATACTGTATACTGCCGGGCGGGCTCAGCTCTTCTCCGCCCTGCCTGTCGGAATACAAATGGATCCGGGTTACGGGAATGAGGGAAAACTGGATCCGGTTCCCCGATCGTTCCAGGTCCGCCATACTGTAGATCTGAAAATCCTTTAGAGCGGGGAGTAAATCCCTTTTGATATAATCCTGGAACTCTTTTTCAAAGGACTTTGGATCGGTGCCGGGCCGCAGGGCGAGGTAAGTCTGAAAATTGGTATTGCCGATCTGTCCCCACGGATAATTCAGGCTCTTCATCGAGAAGAACAGGTCAAAATGGAAATGGGTATTGCCGGGAATATCCGCGATCACGGCATTCACCTTATAGGGCTTGTCCATTCCGCCTTCCTGGACTTCGAGTATTTTGCCGATGGCGTCGCCCGCCGATCCGAAATAACGGGCCGCGGCCGAGGCTGTCAACACTACCGTATGTGGCTCATTCAACGCAGTCCGGGTATCGCCTTCCAGGACCGGAAATGCAAACACGTTAAAGAATGTAGAATCGACATAGGCTCCGCGTGTTTCGGTGAGGTATTCATTCCCTCTTCTGATCAGTGCTTTGTCACCGCTTTGATGGTAAAGACGAGTATATTCCTGCACCTCGGGATAATCTTTTTTGAGGATAGGCCCCATCATATCCGAGGTCTCGGACAGGCGAAGCTCCTGGCCGCCCCATCGGGCATCCATGTTGATCCGGTAAATATTTCCCGCTTTATCGTAGTAACGGTCGAAGCTCAGTTCGTCCATCACATATAAAGCGATCAACAGGAAGCAGCCAAGTCCGATGGCCAGACCCGTGATGTTGATGATGGAAAATGTCCTGTTTCTCAGTGGGCTTCTCCACGCGACTTTCAGATAACTTTTAAGCATGTTTGCAATTGGTTTTTACGCACGGCCAAATTGCCCAAAACCAATGCCCTTTTTACTTCAATCTGATAATCAATATAATGAGGACCTCAACCGGTTCCTTAATGTCCGCTTCCGATACAAAAGCAGTCCGGATATGTGTACTTCGTGGCCGGCTTCGGCAAGCGCGTTCCCATGAAGGAATGGGAAGGACGCTCTCATAGGATGATCCGACCCCCACGCGCTTTTGATAAAGATCTTCAATTTTTTCTCTCCCCGGATGGAGGCGCCGCCAAGAAAAGGCAACGGGAGGAGGTTTCTTAAGAAATCCTTGCGGATCATATTTTTTTTGAGTTGAGCTTCTAAGCTACAAAATACTGAGCAAAAAAAACGGTATCCCCTTTCAATACCGGGCTAAAGCAAATATGGGGAACATTACAATATTAATTTTGTTAACAAAGGCATTTCCGTTTTGTTGATGTCAAACAGTTCAAACGCCGGGTTCAATAATCTTTTTTCCCCTTAATATGCGAATGATGTAACACATTGCTGTAACTGTGTAAGACTCGTCATCTCAAATGCAGATACCTTTGGCGCACAATTACAATAAATGTAAAACTGTAAATATGAAAATACATATTACTCTCAGAATGATATGCACGTTGATAGTTGCGATGTTTTTATTTGGCGCATGTTCTGTTGGATACAGGGCCCATCATAACCATTTCGACGATCAACACCAGCGGGATATGAATCATGGCGATCATAATTGATCGCTACTGATTAAGGGTTTCGCCTTGTCGTATTATTATTACGTTCTTTAAATAACGAACTTTTATGTCAGATACACTTATCAATTCCGTCAGATCAGTTTTTACGGATAACCTCCTATCAAAGTTTTCGGTTCTGCTGAATCAAACGCAGGGCAATATTCAAAAAGCTGTTCAGGCGGCTATACCGATCGTGCTCACCGAGGTTTTGCATCAGGCAGGCTCTCCGGAGGGGCCTACGAAAATAGGGAACCTGGCCAAACAGGCGGCCGGTAGTGACTTTTTCGGTCACCTTCATGAATTGGAGGTAAGTTCGGGAAGCCTTGCCACGGGAAGCATTTTATTGAAAAAAGGCTCGGATTTCGCGGGGGGGCTTCTCAGAGACAGAAAAGATATGGTCGTAAAGGAAATTGCCAGATATTCGGGAGCAAGCGATGCTTCAGCTTCTTTTATAGCCGGGGTTGTCAGCTTCGCTTCTTTGGATTCGATCGGGCGTCAAATGACGGCAGGTTCGATGGATGCAAAAGGGCTTGCCCTTTGGCTTGACACACAAAGGGAAAGCATTATGCATGCGATCCCGTCTGGTTTGGAGGTGAAAGCGCCATTGGGAATCCGTCGTTACCCAAGGGAAAAGGCAGTAAGGACCAGACGGAATATGGTGTTGTCTGTCGCTCTGGGTGTTTTGGTCCTTTTCGTGGCCGTCTTCCTGATATTTTTTTGGCCCAATAAGCATTCGGACGTGGCAATCGCGGCCAATCCTGCGGATACTACAGTAACTGCATCGACCCCGGTGAGAACACATCAGGATACGGTTCATTCCGAAGCCTTCCGCGTAACTTTGCCGAATGGAAAGGTACTGGACGTCTATCAGGGAGGAACGGAAGATCAATTAGTAACGTTTCTGGACGATCCGAATTCGAAATTGCATAAGAAAAATGGCAATTGGTTTAACTTTACCAAAATCGCTTTCGCCAGCAACAGCTCAAGTCTGTTATTGGAATCAGAAGTCCAATTGAAGAATATCGTAGCGATCTTAGCTGCTTTTCCGAAAGCCAAAATCAAAATCGGGGGGTATTCTGACAATACCGGCGATGCTACGGTTAACCTACGGTTATCTCAGGAAAGAGCCGATAATATATATGCAAAATTAATTGATCTGAACACGAAGCCTTCACAACTTAAAGGAGCTAAAGGTTATGGGCCTAAATATCCGGTAGGCGATAATGGCACAGCAGTGGGAAGGAATATGAATAGAAGGATGTCCATTGATGTGGTAGCCAAGTAATACGTAACGAACCACCCCCCTCTAACAGAAAAGCAAAACCCCGCGCGATGTGCGGGGTTCGTTGTTGCCCTTACTGTACAGAATTCGAACCGGTTCACTGAGGACCTGCACAGATTAATCCGAAATTTTCTTTAGGATTAGCAGGCTTTTTCTCCTTATCCATATCATAGTAACCCCTAATTTTGGGCTAAATAATTTAGTCCTATGCAAATAATACGAAGCCTCCAAAACCGGATATATGAAGTTAGGGGTAAACGAGTAATGTTGGACAGGGATCTGGCAGACTTGTACGAGAGTGAGACTAAAGCCCTGAATCTGGCAGTAAAACGGAATATCAGGCGTTTTCCGAAGGATTTTATGTTTCAACTCACTAAAGAAGAATTTGAAGGTCTAAGGTTTCAAATTGAATCCTTAGAAAACCAAAAACCTTTAAGGTTGCAAAATGAAACCTTAAAAAAGGGGAGAGGGCAACATAGTAAATACCTGCCATACGCTTTTACCGAGCAGGGGGTGGCCATGTTGAGCGGAGTACTGAATTCAGAAAAAGCCATTAACATGAACATTGCCATTATGAGGGCTTTTGTGGAAATCAGACGAATTCTATTTCGCCAGAATGATCTGAAAGAGCAGCTGAGAGAAATAAAGGAACGGTTGGGTGAACACGATGTCCAGCTAAACCATATTTATGATGCTATGGAAAACCTCCTGGATGAAAAGGCCGCTCAAAGAAAATGGGACGACCGGGAAAGAATAGGATTCAAAAAATAAAACGTAGACGAAATAAAGAGCCCCATGGTATACAAGGGGTTTTCTATTGTGTTGCCCAACCTGGATTCGAACCAAGACACTCAGATCCAGAATCTGACGTACTACCTTTATACTATTGGGCAATAGGACGGCAAAATTAGGGATTTTCACCCTTAAAACCCAAAAATCACGAAGTTGGCAATTTGCGTACTTAAAAACTCCGCAGCGATCTCACCGACCCTTGCCTGCCACGGCCACCCTGTCACCGCGCCGGATTTCCCTCATCTCTCGAAAACGAATACGGCACCGCCCCCTCACCCGCCCCGCGAACCTTATCCGGCACCGCCCCCATCTTAAAGGAAATCGCCCCACCCCGAAGAATGGTCGAGTGCGCGACCCAGTTCTTATCCCAGGCGACCCCATTCAGCGTCACAGCACGAGCATACGGAGCTCCGACTCCATTCCCGGGCGCGTTAATCACAAACGTCTTCCCATTCGCCAAATTCAACGTCACCCGGCGGAAAAGCGGCGCCCCCAACGCATACTGATCGGTCGCCGGACACACGGAATAAAATCCCAGCGCCGAAAAGACATACCATGCCGACGTCTGCCCATTATCCTCATCCCCGCAATACCCGTCCGGAGTTGCCTTATACATCCTGTTAAGCGTTTCCCGCACCCAATATTGCGTTTTCCACGGCTCGCCCGCATAATCATACAAGTACAACATATGTTGGATCGGCTGATTGCCATGCGCATACTGCCCCATCCCCGCGATCTGCATCTCACGGATCTCATGGATCACCTCCCCATAATAACTCGAGTCAAAGGTCGGCGGCATCACAAAGACCGAATCCAACATCGCCACAAACATTTTCTTACCCCCCATCAGATCGATCAGACCCTGGATGTCATGAAAAACGCCCCAGGTATAATGCCAGGTGTTCCCCTCCGTAAAAGCGTCTCCCCATTTAAAGGGATTGAAAGGCGTTTCCCAGCTGCCATCCTGGTTCTTCCCCCGCATCAGTTTGGTCTGAGGATCGAACAGGTGCTTATAGTTCATCGCCCGGCCCGCATACAGCCGAAGCTCGTCCGCCGGCCGCCCCAGGGCTTTCCCCAACTGATAGATACTGAAATCGTCATAGGCATACTCCAACGTCCTGGCCGCATTCTCATTGATCTTCACGTCATACGGCACATAACCCAGCCTGTTATAATAGTCGACGCCAGCCCGGCCCACGGCTGAGATTGGCCCCTGATTATTCGCATCCTTTAATAACGCCTCATACAGCGTATGGATATCATAACCTCGAACCCCCTTTAAATACGCATCTGCCACCACGGAAGCGGAATTATTCCCAACCATCACGTTCCGGTAACCCGGGCTCGACCACTCAGGCAACCAGCCGCCTTCTTTGTAGTCATTTACCAGCCCTTCCTGCATCTCCTTGTTGATATCCGGATACAGCAGATTCAGAAAGGGATATAAGGCGCGAAAAGTATCCCAGAAGCCGGTGCCACCAAACATATATCCCGGCACTACCCGACCATTATACGGACTGTAATGGACGATCCGTCCGGTGGCATCCTTTTCGTACAGCCTCATCGGAAAACACAGCATCCGGTACAGGCAGGAATAGAACGTCCTCGCCTGATCGACTGTCCCGCCTTCCACTGCAACCCGGCATAGCGTCTTATTCCAAATCGCGCGCCCCATCGCCTCGATCGCTCCGAAATCCATATCGATCTCCTTCAGATTCAACTCCGCCTGCTCGATACTGATAAAGGAAGAAGCTACCCGCGCATTGACTACTTCACCCCGTTGCAGCCCGCTGAATCCGGCCACCGCACCCACATGCATATTCGTCAACTCGGAAGAATCCGTCAACCCTTCATCCTTCCAGGTGTGCAGACTGCCAAAGTGCCGGTCAAAAACGATCACAAAATAATTCCGGAAATTCTTCGGCACCCCGCCGCTGTTTCGCGTCGAATAGCCAATGATCTTGTTCTCGGCCGGGATCACCTTGATCCACGATCCCCTGTCGTACGCATCTATCACGACAAAAGCGCTGTCAGTCCGCGGGAAGGTGAAACGGAACTGCGCCGCCCTTTCCGTTGGCGCGATTTCCGTCGTGATATCGTAGTCGGCCAGATAGACACTGTAGTAATACGGCTTCACCACCTCCGACTTATGCGAAAACCAGGAGGCACGACTATCCTCGCTTAAATGCAACCCCGTCTCCGGCATGATGCTGAACTCGCCATAGTCATTCATCCAGGGCGAAGGCTGATGGGTTTGTTTGAACCCCCTGATCTTATCCGCTGTGTAGGTATATTGCCAACCGTCACCCATATTTCCTGTTTGAGCCGTCCAGAAATTCATTCCCCATGGTAACCCGATCGCAGGATAGGTGTTGCCATTCGACAACTCCGGCGTCGACTGCGTTCCCATGAGCGGATTGACAAAATCCACCGGATCGGTTACTTTTCCGACCCACTGCGCACGCGTCAAAGCCCCGGCGAACAGGAACACGCTAAAGAAAAATGAAGATTTCAACATGACGGCAGTAGAAATTTTGTCCGCAAGCTACTTCATTTTCTCCAGCCGCCGGATCCGATGCGCATTAGCCGCAAGCCCCGTTCTTTCCAACCAGGCCCGGAGCCCATCTCCACACCCGACGCGGAAGGCAAACGTATCCTGCCGATAGTCGATCCACCGCTTCAGCCCCCATTGAAGTCCGCGAAATACGCCATCCAGAAAATAAAAAATAAGCAACAACAGCAGTGCCGGCGACAAAATACCCAACAGCACCAACCCAACCAGGACCGATACCCCGAACCCCCATCGAACCAACCGGCAACCCCAACGGAACAACTGCGAAAACAACCCCGCCATCGCAAACGCAGATTCAAACACCCGGTCTCCATCCCTCAAATGCCCCAGCTCGTGCGCCAATATTCCCTGCAATTCGCCATCCGATGCCAACGGCAAGCATCCACTTTGGATCAAAATGGTCCGGTAGCCCAAGGATCCGGTCGGCTTCTCCGGAGCGCTCCGGACCAGGAACCGGATTCGCATCTTTGACCCCGCCCGATCCAACACCGGCTGTATCAAACCGACCAACCGTTCCTCCTCCGACCCGATCGGCATCCGGCAGTCCGGAAAAACCGCAGTCCCTAGCCTTTCCATCACGAATACATTACCAGCACAAAACGTGATCCACCCTACCAGGATCAGCCATCGCAGCGGATCGGACATCCGCACGCCTACCACGATCATCACAACCAACACGACCATGATTGTGAAAATAACATACCCCAACGCCAACCCGGCATAAATCCACTTGCACATAGAATAAGTCTTTAAGGCCGCTAAACTAACAGCAATTTTCAGCTCGAGGCCCTAAAACAAACCCTTAGTATCCTTGCCGTAGGGCCCCCGCCTGCTCCTCCCAAATTGACCGTCCAATCCAATTTTGGGAAATCGTCCCGATGCCAAGCCGCTAGCAATCAACACGATACAACCGGCACATGGCTTGCCTTTTCAGGCCCAAAGAATTGATACATGAAGCGTCTATATGCGAAACTTACCGGAGAAACGATCGAAGAATCGGAATCGTCCCCCTCCCTGACCGGGCTTCTGGCAGCATTCCTCAGCGGAGTACTCTGCTGCATGCTCATCCAGTGGCTATTGTTTTAAAAATTCCCCGGCCTATCCGCTGAGCAACTAAATTTGCCAGTATGAATAGGCCATCCTTCCATCTGACGATCTGTTTGCTTTCCATTGCCTCTTTTCTTCGGGCCCAAACTCCCGAACCGGCCTCCCGGAGCCAAAACATCAACCCCCGCGTTCTGACCAACCAGGTCGGCTACGAAACCAACAAACCAAAACGCGCCGTCTTCATCACCGCCCATCAATTCCCGCCGCTGGTATTCGCCCTTATCGATGAAACTACCGGCCGCCCCGTGTACCACGGAAAAGCCGTCTATAGCGGCCCGGTCGACAGGTGGAAAAACTGGCTCTTCTGGACGATGGACTTTACGTCTTTCAATACCCCCGGCACCTACCGGCTAAAGATATCCGCACCCGCAACCACCAGTTCCGAACCCTTTATCATCGGCGACAACGTCTTCGAAAAAGCCACCCTCTCCGATATCCTCTATTATTTTAAAGGCCAACGCAGCGCCGGCCTCCTCGACCAGGCAGATTCTCACCTGCTTTCAGTCGCCGGAGCCCCCTCCGCAGGCGACCTGCAACATGACACGACTCTCGACCTCCATGGTGGCTGGTACGACGCCACCGGCGACTACGGCATCCACCTCTCACATCTCTCCTTTTCCTCTTACTTCAATCCCCAACAAGTCCCTTTCGTCGTCTATAGCCTGCTGAAAACAAACGAACTGCTCGCCCACCGCCAGGGAACAGACTACCGTCAGTTCATGCGCCGTATTCTCGACGAAGCCATGTACGGCGCCGACTATCTCGTCCGCGTGCAGGCCAAAGGCGGCTCTTTCTATCGGTCAATCGGAGCCCCCGGACCCGGCAAGCTCGCCAAAGACCGCGTCATTTCCCCTGAACAACAATCCTACCGCATCAAGGCCACAAAAGACGCCAGTTTTGGCGGCGACCGCATCGTAAACGACTGGCGTAGCTACCAATCCAGCTTCCGGTCGGGTGGGGGAATGGCCATCGCCTCCCTCGCTATGGCGTCCATGACCGGCGTCCCGGGTGACTTCCCAAACAGCCGCTATCTCAAAGCCGCCGAAGCCGCTTTCGCCTTCCTCCAAACCGACAACGCCGCCATGACCAATGACGGCAAACCGAATATCGTCGACGATTATTGCGCTCTCGCCGCCGCAACCGAACTCTACAAAGCCACCCGCAACGACCGCTACCGCGATGCCGCCGAGACCTACGCCCATCAACTGCTCGACCGCCTCCATTCCTGGAAAAACTACACCGACTACTGGCAAGCCGACAACGCCGACCGCCCCTTCTTTCATCCTTCGGACGCCGGCCTCCCGCTCGTCAGCCTGCTTTACTATCGCCCCTACGCCACTTCAGCCACCCGCGCAGCCATAAACACCGCTGTTCGGCGCTCACTCGAACACGAACTCAACATCACCCACGAGGTCAACAACCCCTTCGGTTATAGCCGGCAGTTAGTACAGGATACGCTCGGCAACCGGCACAGCAGTTTTTTCTTCCCGCACGGCAGCGAAGCGTCCCCCTGGTGGCAGGGTGAGGACGCGCGTCTCGCCTCAATGGCCGCCGCCGCCCGTCTCGCCATCCCGCTATACAGCACAGATACCTTGTTTAAGGATTCCCTGGAAACATTTGCGCTCGATCAGCTCAACTGGATCCTCGGCCTCAACCCCTATGACGCCTCCATGCTCCAGGGCACCGGTCATAACAACCCCGCCTATGGCTTCTTTGGCACCTTCGAATATACCAACGCCCCCGGTGGCATCGTCAACGGCATCACGTCCGGTCTCGACGACGAAAACAACATCGACTTCAACCTGTCCTATGCCCAAATAAAGAAGGACTATGACTGGCGCTGGGCCGAACAATGGCTCCCCCATGAAGCCTGGTACCTACTGGCTATTGCGGCGGGACAGCCCTTACAAGACCTCGCCACCACCATCGACGCCGAACATATCAACGACCACCCCACACTGGCGATCGGCGAAAACGCCCCCGACTTTAACCTAAAAGGCACCGACGGGCAATCCTACTCTCTAAACAGCTTCAAAGACGCCAAAGTCCTCGTTGTCGTCTTCATGTGCAACCACTGCCCCATCCTCCCAGGCCTATGAAAAGCGGATCATCCGGCTCACGAGCGATTACAAGGCCAAAGGCGTCCATGTCGTCGCCATCAGCCCCAACGCACCGCAAGCGCTTCGCATCGACGAACTCGGCTATTCTGACGTGGGCGACTCCTTCGACGATATGAAGACCCGCGCCAAAGCCGCCGGTTATAACTTCCCCTATCTCTACGACGGCGAAACCGAAACAGCCTCCAAACAATACGGTCCGGTCTCTACCCCGCATGTTTTTATCTTCGACCAGGACCGCAAGCTTCGTTACAATGGCCGCATCGACGACACCGAGAACCCCAACAAAACTCCACTCAGCAATGACGCCCGCAGCGCCATCGACGCCATTCTCGATAACCAGCCCGTACCCGTGGCCGTTACAAAAACATTCGGCTGCTCAATAAAATGGTTGGAAAAAAGCAACTGGACCCAAAAGGCCGCGATCACCTGGGCAAACGAACCCGTCACCCTCGACACCATAAACCTTGCCGGCATCGCGACCCTGGTACGCAACAATACCCCAAAGCTACGCCTCATCAACCTCTGGGCCACCTGGTGCGTCCCCTGCGTCGAGGAATTCCCCGAACTGGTGACCCTCAACCGCATGTACCGCGACCGCGGATTCGAACTCGTCAGCATCAGCACCGACGACAGCACCGCAAAAACAAAAGCCCTGCATGTCCTGGAAAAACAGCAATCCTCCTCCCCAAACTATTTCTACACGGGCGACGACAAATACAAATTGATGGAAGCCATCGACCCCCGCTGGCAGGGCGCCCTGCCCTACAGCCTCCTCGTAGAACCCGGCGGCAAGATCATCTATGCCCACCAGGGCGCAATCAACCCGGAAGAATTAAGGAAGATCATCTTCGACGACCCCTACATGGGCCGCATCTATAAATAGTTATTCAGAACGTAAGCTCTTCACCGGCGAAACCATTGCCGCCTTCAGTGCCTGATAACTGATCGTCGCAAACGCGATCACCATCGCCATCACCCCCGCCCCGGCGAATATCCACCACCCTAACTGTGCCTTGTACGCAAAATTCTCCAACCACCGGTGCATCAGATACCATGCCGCCGGCGTAGCCACCAGGAACGCGATCCCCACCAACAGCAGGAACTCCAGCGAAAGCAACCGCACGATCCCCGCCACGCTGGCCCCCAGCACCCGCCGTACTCCTACCTCCTTCGTGCGCTGAATCGTACTATAGGACGCCAGCCCCAACAGCCCAAGACAGGAAATAAAGATGGCCAGCACCGCAAAATTGATAAACAGCCGCCCGAATCGAACCTCCGCCCGATAATGCTTGTCGAACTGCTCATCCACAAAGAAGTAGTCGAATGTCCTGTTCGCCACCAACCCCTCCCACGTCTTCTTGATTGCGGCGATCGTTGCCGGCAAATCATGTGTCCCCACCTTTACAGACAAATAATTGCAATCAGCGAGGTTGATACAAATGCTCAATGGCCGGATCTCTCGCTGCAACCCTTCGAAATTATAGTTGCCAATCACCCCGATGATCACCCCCTTTTTTCCCCATTGATCAAAACGCCGCCCAAGCGCCTGCTCCGGGCTCGAGTACCCCAAAAGCCCCATAGCCTTCTCATTGATGATCATCGCCTGCATCGTATCCGTAGCGATATGCGGATCAAAGAAGCGGCCTGCCAACAACTTCATTTTGTATTGCTCCAGGTAGCCAAAGTCCACGTATGTCAGATCCATATTGGCTGGCTGCATCTCGCCGCGGCTATTTTCCACTTGCGAATACGCGCTATAGTCACCTTCACCGGGGACACTGCCGGAGAACGCGGCCGACTGCACATTCGGGAGTTGCGCCACCTCCTGCCTGAAGGTATACTTGTGCATATCGTTGTGCTCGTCGATCACCAGTTCCTGCTTTTTATCGAACCCCAGATCCCGGCTGCGCATATAGTCCAGCTGCGAATAGACCACGACCGTCCCGATGATCAGAAAGATCGAGATCGTGAACTGAAATACGACAAGGCCTCGTCGCAGCAACAGCCCCCGGGCACTCGAGCTGAACCGCCCCTTCAACGACTCGATCGGCCGAAAACCCGACAAGACCAGCGCCGGATAGATCCCCGCCAGCAACCCGATCACCAGCGCAATCCCTGCCAAAGCCAACAACTCGCCAGGTTGGCTAAGGACACCGGTAGTCTCCGTTTTGCCCGCCAACTGATTGAACAATGGCGACAGCACCTCACACAGCGCCCCTGCGAGCACAAACGCGACGAGACACAACAACACCGATTCACTCAGGAATTGGCGCGTCAGTTGAAACCGTACCGCCCCGATCACCTTCCGGATACCCACCTCCTTTGCCCTCTCCGCCGACCGGGCCGTCGTCAGGTTCACAAAATTGATACCCGCGATCAGCAAAATGAATAACCCGATAAGGGAGAATATATACATGTTACTCTTACTACCGGAAACCCAACCTCCGCGGGACGACCAATAGGTGTCTTTCAATTTTTCCAGGGACAATACATCGTCCTGTTGCGCCAACTTCAAAACAGCCCCCTGGTGCCGGTCTAAAAAAGGCTTGAATTGCGCCTGCAGCGCCGCGGTGCTTGCCCCGCGCTTCAGTAAGAGATAGGAAGTTGCATTGAATCTGCCCCAACGATAGTCCGCGCTGTCCCGGAAACTTTTCTCTGTTGCCATCGAAACAAACAGATCAGCCTTGATCGTCGAATTTTCCGGCAGGTCCTTCATTACTCCGGTGACTTTGGCATTGAACCCACTGTCGGAGAACAGCATGGTCTGGCCGATCGGATCGGAGGGCCCAAAATATTTTTTTGCCGTCGACTCCGACAACACAACACTAAAGGGTTCCTTCAAAGCCGTCGCCGGGTCACCCTCCACAAGCGGATAATCGAACAGGTTGAACAACCCGGAGTCTGCAAATATCGTCCCGTTCTCCTGGAAGGTGACATCACCTCGTTTTAACAACATCGCCTGCCCGTTCAGCCGCACGATATCCTCGATTTCGGGATACTCCCGTTTCAAATTGATTGCCATCGGCATCGAAGACAACCAACTATGCTGGGTCTCGGACTGCGTCTTGACATCAGCGACCAGCCGGTACACCCGATCCCGTTTCGTGACGAAATCGTCATAGCTGTATTCAAAACGTACATACTGTAAGATCAGGAAAAAAGCGGCCATGCCGACCGCAAGCCCGATAATATTTAGGATGGAAAAGCCCTTGTGCCGCCTCAGACTGCGGAAGGCGATCTTGAAATAGTTTTTTAGCATGTGGGAAGATTAACTAATCCATTCGGAGCACACCCGATGCCAATTTACCAACAAACTAATAATCAATTCCCCATAGTTCGCAGAATGCGAACAATTGTCCGGTTACGATACACCCGGTGTTCATTAGTGGATGCCCATCAGGGGCGTAACGGAGAAGCTCGAAGCAACAGCCCCATCGAATGACCGTAACATCACTCGCGTATAGGGATGTAACGGAAAGACCAACGCGGACATCACTGTTAGCCCCCCGTCAGCAAACAGCTCAAACGAAGACGCGTCGGCATACAAGGTCAGATTGATCGTCGACGCCCGCGAAGTCCGCGGCGCCGTATAGACCCGGTCAAAATCCGGACCCACCACTAGTCCCGCATGCTGCCGGTTGATAAAGTATCTCCCTGCCCCGTCATAACCAATCACCGTACTATCTCCATACGTATTCGAAAACACGAGGCCAAAAGCCGCAGCTTTATTTGTCTTTAGATTGACCTTTGCCAAACCCGGCAACGGAGCCGTCGGCCCTGATCGCTCCGTCGGACGCGAGCCCTCGAGCAATTCCTGCTCAGGCGGCCCTTCCAATGTATCCAATTCCTTCACCGGCGTCGAGGTCACATACAGCGAATCCCCCACCTTCTCCAACCCCAACTCCCGCGGCAGTGTATTCGCACTCCTCCACGGATCGGTTGGCACCCGCTGCCCATAAAGCCAATTGCTCATCCAACCCAGAAAGACCCTTCTGGCCCCCGTATTCGACCAGGTCACCCCGGCATACTCATCAGGGCCGTAGTCGAGCCAGCGCGTGCCGGCCGTCGTCGGAGTAAAGGTCTTTCCGTCAAAGCGACCGAGGAAGTATTGCGTAGCCGAGCCCCCATTCGGGCCGCCGGGATTGATATTGACGATCAGCATCCAGACCGAATGCCCATGACCGTCATCGAGCGGGAACAGGTCGGGACACTCCCATACTCCGCCATGCGCACCCGCATCCTGGCCAAATTCCCCGACCTTCGTCCAACCCTTCAAATTGATGGAACGATAGAATTCTACATGGTCCTTCACCGCCAACGCCATGATCCATTCCTGCCCCGCTGCATACCAGAACACCTTTGGATCGCGAAAATCGGTGATCCCCGGATTACGCAGGACCGGGTTGTGGGAATATTTCGACCAGGTTTTACCGTTATCCAGGCTGTACGCGATACTTTGGTTCTGGAAGTCGTTCCGGTTCTGGCTTGCCCCAACCGGATCATGCTGCGTGAAAATAGCGACCAGCGGCGTGTCCCCGACCCGCCCCAGCGCCGATCGGTTGTTCTTATCGACCACAGCGCTCCCAGAAAAGATATAGCCAAGCGTATCCGGATACAGCGCGATGGGCAACTCCTGCCAATACACCAAATCCTTGCTCACCGCATGCCCCCAATGCATCGGGCCCCATACCGAACTATCCGGATAATATTGAAAGAAGAGGTGATATACTCCCTTATAGTAGACCATCCCGTTTGGGTCATTCATCCAATGCGCTCCCGGCGAAAAATGGAACTGCGGCCGCCACCGCTCATGATAGACCTGCGCGTGCGCAAACCCGGCCATCACGATCAGCCCAAACATCAACCCGATATTCTTCATCTCCAAATTTAACAAAAAAAAGCCACCCCCGGACCTGTTGTGGGGCAGCTTCCAGCGAACACAGTTGTATAGGAAAGACCGGTTCAGGAAAATTTTACCGACGTCTCGATCTCGCTCTTATTCCGTTTATAGTCGTTCATCACCAGCCGCACAATTACATCTTCATCGATCTCAAAAAAGCCGGCCATAATAAAAAGATCCTCCAGCATGAATTCCTCGACCCTGCTCATTAGGGTGTTGAAACGATCGACTTTCTTCCCCAGATCTTTTGCCACCACCGTTTTTGGGATATACTTAAAAATATCGTTGAAGAACATGATCTTGCCGGTTTCGACCATAGGCTTGATCAAATCATAACGATGATCCCGCTTATGTTTAATCATGATATAAAGAAAGCATTTTATTTTTATTGGTATGCGCTTAGAGAAAGGTTGTTTCCAAAAAACTCCGCAAAAGTTACCTTATGCATCAACGTTAGAAAAGTTACTTTTTCGATCCGCTAATTTTACTTTCTTACATCCATTTATTCACTTTCAGCCACTGATTGTCCTATTTTTTATCCCAATGACCGGATCATCTTGATCCTTAGGCAGCCCTTTGAGGTCCCTTCTTTGCCCCCGGGCGAAAATCGCTTACGAAATTACTAATTAATTTAGTATTCTAATGCTAATTATATTAGTTTTTTATCCCGATCTCATGTACCTCTGTAAGACATACTTCAGTTTTAAGTACGGCACGTATTCCACGAAAGAGCTCGTCAGCGGCGGTATGGAGGCCGGCGCCACCACCCTGGCTTTGACAAATATCAATTCAACCTGCGACGCCTGGGACTTCGTTCAATACTGCCAGGAAGCCGGCATCCGCCCCATCGTCGGCGTGGAGATCCGAAATGGTAACAAGCTGTTATATATATTATTAGCTGCCAATAACGCGGGCTTCCGACGCATCAGCGCGTTCCTGTCGGAACATCTGCTCGAAAAAAAGGACTTTCCCGACGCCCCCGTCGGGCTCTACCAACGGCCGCAGGATGGCTTCACCGTCTACCCTTTTGGCTCTCGTCTGCCCGAAGACCTCCGCGACAACGAACGGATCGGCATCCTGCCCCATGAAGTCAACCGCCTCCTCCGCACCACCATCCATCAAACCGCCGGAAAATGGATCATCCGCCAGCCGGTTACCTTCCAAAACAAGATCTATTACAACCTCCACCGCCTCCTCCGCGCCGTTGACAAGAATACCCTGTTATCCAAACTAATGCAGGAAGACATAGCCGCCGCAGACGAATATTTCATTCCGCAGGCGGATATCCTCGCCGCCTTTCGCGGATACCCTTCAATCATCACCAATACCTATCGCCTCATCGACGCCTGCTCCATCGACATGAAATTCGGTGAGGACAAGAACAAAAAGCTGTACAGCGCCAGCCGGGAAGACGACCGGGTACTGCTCGAGAAGCTGGCCCGCGAAGGGTTCCGCCTCCGCTATGGCAACAACAAAAGAGCCCGCGAACGCCTCGTAAAAGAGCTCCATATTATCGACCAGATGGGCTTCACCGCCTACTACCTCATCACCTGGGACATGATCCGCTATGCCCATAGCCGCGGTTTTTATCATGTTGGCCGCGGCAGCGGCGCTAACTCCATCGTCGCCTATTGTCTCCAAATCACCGACGTCGACCCTATTGAACTGGAACTGTATTTTGAACGCTTCCTCAACCCGCACCGTAGCAGCCCGCCCGACTTCGATATCGACTTTTCCCACCGGGACCGGGACGAGATCATCGATTATATGATGAAACGTTATGGCCGCAATCACGCCGCCCTCCTCGGCATGTACCCCACCTTCCAGCACAACGCCATCATCCGCGAACTCGGAAAGGTCTTCGGCCTGCCAAAGGCGGAGATCGACCAACTTGCCGAACGCGGCATCCATAAAGACGACCGGATAGCCCGCGCCATCCTTCAATACGGCAAACTGCTGAAAGATTTCCCCGCCGGTCTCAGCATCCATCCCGGCGGTATCCTGATCTCGGAAGAGCCGCTTTCCTCCTGGTGCACCGTCTACCTGCCCCCAAAAGGGTTCCCTACCGCACTGATGGATATGTTCGTCGCGGAGAATATCGGCCTCTACAAGCTCGACGTGCTCAGCCAGCGCGGCCTGGGTCATATCCGGGAATGTATCCAGCTCGTGAAAGCCAACCGCCGGATCGATATCGACATCCATGATATCGGGAAATTCAAAATAGACCCGCTGATCCGCCAGGAGCTCATGCACGGCCGGACGATCGGCTGCTTTTATATCGAATCGCCGGCGATGCGCCAGCTGATCAGGAAGCTGCATTGCGACAACTACGAAACCCTGGTCGCCGCCAGCTCCATCATCCGCCCCGGCGTCGGTCGCAGCGGGATGATGCATCAATATATCTACCGTCACCACAACCCTAACTCCTTTGAATATCCGCACCCCAAGCTCAGGGAGATACTCGGCTCGACCTATGGCGTGATGATCTACCAGGAACAGGTCATCCAGGTCGCCCACGAATGGGCCGGCCTCGATATGGCGGACGCCGATCTGCTGCGCAGGGCCACCAGCGCCAAATACCGCGGTAAGGGTTTCTTGCCGGTATTAAAGGGGAAATTCTTTCAAAATTGCGCCGCCAACGGCTACCCCACCGACGTCACCGCTGAAGTATGGCGACAGATCGAGAGCTTTGCCGACTTCAGCTTCTGCAAAGCCCACTCCGCCAGCTACGCCGTGGAGAGCTACCAAAGCCTCTATCTTAAGGCCCACTTCCCGATCGAGTTCGCCGTAGCCGTCATCAACAACTTCGGCGGCTTCTACAGCCGCGAGCTCTATTTCTATGAGCTGATGCGCGCCGGCGCCCGCGTCCACCGCCCCTGCATCAATCAAAGCGACCACTATACCAACCTCCGCGGCGAAGACGCCTGGGTCGGCTTCATCCATGTGAAGGGCCTCGAGCTCGCGACCATCGAAGGCCTGCTCGCCGACCGCGACCGCCGCGGCCCCTACAATAGCCTAACAGAATTCATCGAACGTACCGCCATCGGCTCGGAACAGCTGGAACTGCTGATCAGGGTAGGGGCCCTCCGGTTTACCGACAGAAGTAAAAAACAGCTGCTCTGGGAAGGTGACTTCCTGCAAAAGAAGATGCGGACCCACAGCATAGCCTGCGAACCGCTCTTCCGCGAAGCGCCCCTAAACCTTACCCTCCCCCCCCTGTCCGATCACCCGCTTGACAATAGCTTCGACGATATCGAACTGCTGGGCTTCCCCGTAGACGATCCCTTCACCCTCATCGACGATGACCCTGCCCGGTATGTCGCGGCAACAGATATCGGCAGCCACCTCGGTCAGCCGGTCACCGTACTCGGCTATCATATCACCCATAAACCCGTTCGTACCGTTAAAGACGAGCTGATGAGCTTCGGCACCTTCCTCGACGCCGCGAAAGAGTGGATCGATACCGTCCATTTCCCGGCCATCCACGCCCGATACCCCCCGCGCGCGGGGTTTTATAGGATCACGGGAACGGTCCTGGAAGAGTTCGGCGTCCACAGCATCGAAGTAACCCATATCGAAAAAGTCGGCCTTCGAACGAAACCATGAGACAGATCGCCCATTTTGACCTCGACGCCTTCTTCGTATCCGTCGAACGCCTCCGGAACACCAAACTGAAAGGCAAGCCGCTGCTGGTAGGCGGGTCCGGCGACCGCGGTGTCGTTGCCGCCTGTAGCTATGAGGCCCGGCGTTTCGGCATCTATAGCGCCATGCCCATGGCCCTCGCCCGCCGCCTCTGCCCTGAAGCCATCGTCATCCGCGGCGACATGGAATCCTATAGCAACTATTCCCACCTCGTTACCGAGATCATGGGCGATACCGTACCCCTGTTCGAAAAGGCATCGATCGACGAATTCTATATCGACCTGTCTGGAATGGGTAAATTCCTTGGCTGCAGCCTCTTCGCCCGCGAGCTGAAGAAGAAGGTGCTGAGGGAAAGCGGCCTCATCGTATCCTACGGCCTCGCCGGCAACAAGCTCATCAGCAAGGTCGCCACCGACGAGATCAAACCCGACGGCCAGCTCGAGATCGCCTTCGGCCAGGAACGGACCTTCCTCGCCCCCCTGCCGATCGGCAAACTGCCGGGCATCGGGAAAGAGACGGCCTGCAAACTGATCCGCCGCGGCGTCGAGACGATCCGGACCTTGAGTGAAATTCCCATGGAAATGCTGCACACCATGCTGGGCATAACGGGGATCGAGCTCTGGCGCAAGGCGAACGGGCTTGACGAAACCCCCGTGATCCCGTACCGCGAACAGAAGTCCGTCAGCACGGAGCGAACCTTCGAAACAGACACGATCAACCTCGGCTTTCTCCATGCGGAACTGGTTCGGATGACCGAATCCATCGCCTTCGAGCTCCGCAAACAGGACCGGCTGACCGGCTGCATCACCGTCAAGCTCCGCTACTCCAACTTCGATACCGTCGCCCGCCAAAAGACCATCGACTTCACTAACGCCGACCACTCCCTCCTGCCCGTCGCCCAATCCCTCTTCGAAAAACTGTACGACCGCCGTATGCTCATCCGCCTGCTCGGTGTCCGCCTCACCCGCCTCATACCGGGTAATTACCAGATCAAACTCTACGAAGACACTCAGGAGGCCATCCGGCTCTATCAGTCGATCGACTCGATCAAAGGGCAATTCGGCGAGAAGGCGGTTTTCCGCGCCGTAGGGACAGAGGCGGGATCGCGAAAAGACAACACTACGGCCACGACAGGTCAAAGATCAGGGCACATCAAGTCAAAGTAAAGAATGACGATAGTTTAAATAACCAATTAAACCGTATTTTGATCATGGAGAGAGATCCACGGTACAACCTTATTCGACCAAAGTACAAGAGAGGAGAGATCAGGCTGTTTTCCGATATATTCCAGACGCTGCCCCGGTCCCTGGTGGCCAAAGACCTGGGAAAGGAAAAGGGGCGATTTAATGAGTTAGTCGACAACCCCAATGAATTTACCTGGTTAGAGCTGAAAAAGTTTAGTGGCAACTGCGAAATGACTATTGCTGAATTTTGCGCGCTGATAGAAGCCGAACACCCCAACGGTCAGCCGAAGGTCTTCAAATATAAAGATGTGAAGATAATGTTCGAAGAAGGCAAACTCCGCCGTCCGGAAGACATCTTCGATTATGTCACCAAATCCACCGTCGCCAAAGACCTCGGAAAAAAACGCGAAACCCTCAACCGCCTGATCGAAAACCCCGATCGTCTTTCCTTCAGAGACATCCGGTCGCTCGCCGAACTATGCGGCCTCACCCTGGACGAAACCCTAAAGCTGATCAACTGATTTTTCCATCCATGCCTTTCCTATTACCGCCTCCCAACCGGAGGCGGCTTTTTTGTAAATTACAGGGTCATGTACAACCCATTTCCCTTACTGACACCCGGCCTCCTCCGGGACGAGGTGGCCAAAGGCAAACGGTGGTTCGTCCGGCAAAACTTCCCACGCGGCTACGAAAGCCGTCTCAAAGCCGCCTTCCTCCTCCGCGCCTATGAGGCGATCGACCAACCAACCGCGGAACAGCACCTTGCCGCGCTTACCCGCCAAATCCCTGGCGGAGGCGCGCTCCACGGCGACCCCTACGCGTTCTTATATGACGCAACCATCCAGGACCACCTTGTACGGCTCAAGACCGCCGCCACCCAGCCCTTTGGGTATAGGATCTTCTACGCCGCAAAGAAGGGGGTGGACTGGAAGCCCCCCGAAAGCTATCGTGAAAAGATGCGACATTATATCCGCCGCCATCACCCCGACTGGAGCGGCACCAGAGGCACGGACCCCATCGAGATCGGGCTGTATGAGGAATTTGGTGAACTTTTCCTTAAATTTAGCTGCGAAGACGAACACGAGACCATCCCATTTGACCTGATTGAAAAATATTGATATGTGCCTGGACATCGCTTTTTATTCCGCCTTGCAGTTGATCGATGACTATTTCCCCAATCTGACGCACGACGGCGAGATCAGCTTTGACCTGGACACGGGCATGCACTTCATGGCCTTGGGCCATAACCGCTACCCCGTCATCGTCTCGGAGAACGAGCGGTATCACCGGAAATATTTTGAATGGGGTATCATCACCGAATACATGGATACACCGGAAAAGATCAAGACCATGCGAAAATCGATGGTCAACGCGCGTAGCGAAAAGATTTTGGAAGACAAACGGTCGATCTGGAACCGAATCCGGAAAACAAGATGCCTCATCCCCGTGACCGGTGTCTATGAGCATCGCGAGATAATGGGCTGGAAGAACAAGGTTCCCTATCATGTCCACCTGAAGGATCGCCCCATGTTCTGCGTCCCCGGACTATACCATTATAATACAAAACTGCCATCCGACCCGGAGACGGGGGAGATCCGCGGCACCTTCACCCTGATCACCCGTGCGGCAAACCCGGTCATGCGCCAGATCCACAATAGCGGCGACAACGCCTACCGCATGCCGCTCTTCCTGCCCAGGGAGATGGAAATGGAGTGGCTGAAACCTGACCTGACCGACGAAGACCTGGCCACGCTCCTCGCCTATGAAATGCCTTCCGACCAGGTCGTCTATGAACCGGTGTTCAGCATCCGCGGCCGGACGCCCCGACCGGACGGGAAGCCAAAGAACGCCCCTTTCGCCTATCCCGATCTTCCCCCCATTGTATGTTAGCTCAATCACCAACCAAAATAACAGATATGAAAAAAACACTCTTGTTGACCGCTGTCCTCCTCGTAACCCTGCTGTCGACCCGAACCTTTGCGCAATCCCAAACCTCGTCCCTGAAAAACACCAACTGGAAGATCTATATCCCTGATGTCAATGACACGCTGACCCTCCATATCAAGACGGATACCTCCTTTGTAACCAATGGTACCGGCGACGCCGTCGTTCGCTCCGTATGCAAGGTCTGGGCCGACACCCTCAGCTTCACCGACTATGACGGTCAGTACGCCTGTCCGAATGCTACCGGGAAATACAAGATCAATCTCGCCGACGACGCCAGCGCGCTGACCCTAACCCTGATCGAAGACCCCTGCGACGGCCGGGCCAACGCCATCAACAAGCTGAAGTGGATGAGGGCCGCGCCTCCTACTGCGCAGAAATAGCCGGGGCCCGCGCTGTCTGATATGTCTCAAGCCTGCCCTGCTCCTTTCCGAGCTGCCGGGTTAGCTTTTTTTTCCCCATAGCACACTAATTTGGTTCTACATAAGTGGGATACAAATCCCATGCCCGCCCCCGCGTCCCGTCACAACGTCTTATACCGATCCGGCGACGGCAGATATCCTTTGTCCTGCAGGATATGCCCCAGCCGGTCATAAAAGGCCGGCTCGTCGGGCGTCACCGTATTCAACCCATCCACGTACCGGTTGTAAAGGCTGAACAATGCCGTGATCAACACTGTATCATGTATTTCGCGATCCGTCGCCTCCGCTGCCCGTGCCGCCTCCACCGTCTCACTTGTGACCAGCCTGCCGTTCTTCCGACAGGCCCTAGCAATCGCCAGCAACGCCTTCATTTTATCGCTCACCGGCGCCGACCCGGGATCCCTTTTCACCGCCTCCGCGATCGCCGGGTCGCCCAAATACGCATTCGCCGCTGCCGTGTGCGCCGCCGTACAGAAGCGGCATTCATTGCCATACGACGTCACCATCGCAATCAACTCCCTTTCCCCCTCCGTCAACGTGGAGTCCCCGCGTAACAAGATTTGCGTCAGCTGCCGGATCGGCAATGCCGTGTCCAGCCGGTAATCCAACAACCCGGTGATCCCCGGTAAATTCTCTTTTAATGGAATATATGGCATAGGAAATTTTATTTGCCGTTAAGTTCCGATATTTAATTTATAAAACACGACTGCTATGACCAGCTCCCGCCGCGACTTCGTCCGCAACGTTTCCCTCGCCTCCGCCGGCCTTGCCATCCACCCTAACATGCTAACCACTCCCGCGAGCATCACTCCCGCGCGATCCGCCCCCGCCGACCGCGTCCGCCTCGCCATCATCGGCACCGGCTTCCGCGGACAAAGCCACCTCTCCCTTGCCCTCCGCCGGTCAGACGTCGACATCGTCGCCATCTGCGATGTGGACGCAGCCATGCTGCAATACACCGATAATATCTTAAAGAAATCCGGCAAACCCATGCCAAAGGTTTTCACCGGCAGCCCCTACGCCTACCGCGACCTCCTGAACACAAAAGGCCTCGACGGCGTCATCATCGCCACCCCCTGGGAATGGCATACGCCCATGATCCTCGATTCATTGAACGCCGGCCTCAAATATGTCGCCACCGAAGTCATCCTTGGAATCACCCTCCAGGACCACTGGGACGTGGTCAACGCCGCCGAACAGCATAAAGCGAACGTCATGATGCTGGAGAACGTCTGTTACCGCCGAGACGTCATGGCAGCACTCAACATGGTCCGCCAGGGGATCTTCGGCGAACTCCTCCACCTCCAGGGCGGCTACCAACACGATCTGCGGAGCGTGAAATTCAACGACGGCAAGCCACCCTATGATAAAGGAGTCGAATTCGGCGAAAAAGCATTCTCCGAAGCCCGCTGGCGCACCAACCACTCCGTCCACCGTAACGGCGATCTGTATCCTACTCACGGCGTCGGGCCCATTGCTATGATGGCTGACATCAACCGCGGCAATCGGTTCCTCTCAATTTCCTCCTTCGCCACCAAAACGCGCGGCCTGCATAACTATATCGTGAAAAACGGCGGCGAGAACCATCCCAATGCCTCTGTTCGCTTCCGGCTCGGCGATATCGTGACCACCCATATCCATTGCGCCAACGGCGAAACTATCCTGCTCCAGCACGACACCAACAACCCCCGCCCATACTCCCTCGGCTTTCGCGTCCAGGGGACCAACGGTCTCTGGATGGACGTCGCAAAAAGCGTCTACATCGAAGGCCAAAGCAAAGCAAACGACGAATGGGACTCCAGCGACACCTGGTTCACCAAATACGACCACCCCCTCTGGCAACGCTACAGCAAGGACGCCGAAGGCGCCGGCCACGGCGGCATGGACTTCTTCGTGCTAAACGCATTCGTCGAAGGGATCAAACGCGGCGCTCCCACCCCGCAGGACGTCTACGACGCCGCCGCCTGGAGTGCCATCTCGCCCTTAAGCGAAGCCTCCATCGAAGCCGGATTCCAACCCATTGCCTTTCCCGACTTCACTCACGGTAACTGGATGTATCGGAAAAACGACTTCGCGCTGACCGACGAGTACTAAAAAAAGAGCCCCACTGCACAGTGGAGCTCACCATTCAAAACTACCGGCTTACAAAGATTGCCCCGCATCTCCCATGCCCTGCGAATTCATATCCTTTCTCTTGAACAGATTGAGGTCCATCTTACCAAAATGATAAGCAAACACCAACCGGACTAACTGCGGGTCTTTCAACCGGTTATATTCCTGCTGAAAATAAGCGCTTTCACTGAACTGATCCGACCACCGCGACCGGAAGATATCGGTCATCGTGAGCGTCACCGACGCGGCATTGTTCTTCAGAAAACTCTTCTTCAAAGCCAGATCGACGCCATAAAACGACTTGATATACCCCTGTGACGATGCCTGCGTCTGCGAATTGGGCGGCCCGAACATATTCTGGTTCTGACTGATCGGCAGCTGCGTCTTCGACTGGTACGTCGCCGTCAACTGGATCGTGAACCCCGCGGGCAGCTTGAAATTGCTGTTAAACTTCCCAAATGAGCTCCACATCGCCGGCTGCGACGGCTGAGACAGGTTACTCGTGTTGATATGACCGTTATACACATTGATGTTCAGCGATGCATCCCACCAGTGCGCGATATTATAAGTCGCCGTTGCCTCCGCACCGACATTGTACGAATTGGTCGCATTCTCATACGTATTGATCAGCACTGGCTGCCCGACAGGGTTCACCCCGCTGTCCTGGTAGGGCGTGATCAGGTTCGACGTATACTTGTAATAGACCGAGAACAAAAGGGTATTGCTATGCGGCAGCGTCTTCATATAGGTCAGTTCGAACGACTCCGTGAATTGCGGCAAAAGGCGCGGATTGCCCTTTGTGATATTCAGCGTGTCCGAATAGTTGGTATACGGGATCAGCTGGAAGAAGCCGGGACGTTGGATCTTCCGCGTCGCGCTTAGCTGCACCTCCTGGTCATGCGCAAACTTCTCGCTGAGGAAGATCGACGGGAAAATACTTAGCGGATACGAGTTCTTAAAGGTTGAATCGAGATTGATCAGCGTCCCGTTGTAATTCGAGCTTTCCGCCCGTAACCCCAGCGCATAACTGAATTTATCGAACCCGCTCGTATAGTTGACATAAGCCGCATAAACGGCACTCGTGCTTTTATAATTGCTCACTCCGAGCGTGTCGAGAAGGTAGTGCCCGTTGCCGTCATTGTTATAGGTATTCTCATCGTTGTCCAGGTGCTGGATGGCCGCCCGCAGCCCCGCTTCCAGTTTTGACCTTTTGCCCAGCGGATCGGTATAATCCGTTTGGATGGTATAGAAGAGCGGTGTCGCGGAACTCAATGTTTGCTGTTGCGTGGTAAAGGCAACCGGCGACCCGGGGGTGCCCGTGAAATAGTTCGTCGTGTACAAAGCCGTGCTGGTCGAATTCACGTCGAACAAAGATCCATCCAGCGTCCACGACTCGCCATCCTTTGCAAACAAATGCTTCATCCCCACTTGAGCGCCATTGACGTCGAAGACCCGAACTGAATTGGAGGTACGGATCGCATAGCTGACCGACTTGTCCGGCGCCGAAAGACTGTCCGTCTGGATCTGAGAAATATCCGTGGGACCAAATGAACCGTGAACCCGGATATAAGAGGCCGACAGTGTCGTTTTGTTGCTCACGAACCAGTCCAGACCGACCTGACCGAACAGGAAGTGACCCTTGTTCCGTTGAAGGTCCGATTGCAAAAGCCTTGTCGTATCGCCAAATAGATACGTATAGCGATCCGTGTTACCGGTCGTCTTTCCATTCATGCCGTTATACAACCCGTTGGCGGTCACGTTGATCTTGCCCTGCCGGATATTGAAGCCCGCAAGCGCATTGGCCGCCCCATGCGAATCGATACCCGCGGAGAGATTGCCGTTATAGCCCTGCTTCCGGTTCTTCTTCAGAATAATGTTAAGGATACCGGCGCCGCCACCCGATGCATCGTATTTGGCGGAAGGATTGGTGATAACCTCCACACTCTCGATGGCATCGGCCGGGATTTCGTCCAACGTCAACGTCGTGGGTCGTCCATCGACAAAAATGGTCGGCGACTGACCCCGCAGCGTGACGTTCCCGTCGATATCCACATTCACCGAAGGCACGTTACGCATCACATCGAGACCCGTTCCGCCCGCGCTGACGATATTTTTTTCGACGTTGAACACTTTCTTATCCAGCTCCAGCTTCATCGTGGGCGGAGCCGCTACGACCGTCGCCGCGCTGAGCGTCTTGACATCCACCGCAAGCTTGACCACACCCAGATCCTTATCAAAAGAAGGCAGCGCGCCCATAGGGTTCCCACTACTCTGGCCGGCAGGAGCAGGAGCACCTCCGCCGGCACCTGACATCGTGATCGTGACGGCCACGTCCTGGGTCTTATAACCGGTACCCGAAAGGCGGATCACCAATGGTGCGAAGACCGGAAGGTCCTCGAAATTGAACTCACCGCTGGCTTTCGTTTCCATCCCTTTTACCAGGACCAGTTTTTTCTTTTTCGTACTAGGATCGACGGTTGATTTTAACACCAACGCCGAAATTTCTGCAAGCGGCTGTCCCGCCGAATCCGTTACTTTACCGAAAGCGCGGCCGATGGAGGGCGGAGGGCCCTGCCGTGGACCACCGCCGCCAGCTTTGGAAGGCTGGGGCTGTTGTGCGAAAGCAGTGAAAGTCATCAGGAGAAGGCAGGTTAGCGAAGTCAAAATGTGTCTCACAGTTGTAAATTTAGATACACAAAGCTATCCGTATCCATCCAACCAGTCCAGATGAATGCTGCAAACGGAGCAAAAAACACGGTAAACGGCGCAAAACTCTCGGCAAAACCTCGTAATTTCATTTCATGATGAAGGGGTCTTCGAACAACTATCGGTTTGTTTACCTTGTTGCTCTCCTTTCTGTTCTGTATCTGGCCTTTCTTGTCTCCTCCGCCCAACCCGGAGTCTTCTTTTCCAGCGATGGAGGTATCAAATATCTGGTGGTGAAACAGCTGACCGAAGGGCATGGTTTCAAATATATGTATCTCCCTCAACCCCAATGGGTACAGCAAATTTGGGCCAACGGGTTTTTTCCTTTCAAACCACCTTTTCTTTATTCGTCGCCCAACGGTTATCTCTTTGTATTTGCACCTGGTTTCCAGATTATCAGTTCTTTTTTCTACGCTCACTTCGGCAACCCCGGATTACTGGTGATCCCGGTTCTTTCCGCTCTATTGTTGTGGCTGAGTTTCGTTGTATTGCTTCGCCGCTGTGGCGTCGATCCATCCCGAATGGCGATCGGTTTGTTCATCCTCGTGTTTTGTAGCCCCCTCACGATCTACGGGGCCACCTATTGGGAACACATGACCGCCATCCTTCTCTTGTTCTGCGGCCTGAGTTTTTTGGTCAAACCCCCATCCGGCGCGATCGAAGCGATCGGCATGGGACTGCTCAGCGGCCTCGCAGCCTGGTTCCGGCCGGAGTCGATAATCATGGACGTCCTCTATGGGCTGGGCCTTGTTTATCTCTTCATCCGCGAGCGGAAAGTTGGGACGCTCTGGTTTCTTTCAGGCATGGCCATCGGTGTTGGCAGCTTCCTGCTCTTCAACAAGATCGAATTTGACTCCTTCCTCGGCATCCATAGCCGCCAGGTCCTAAAAGACAGCAGCGAAGGCGGTGTCGAAGTCAACGCGTTTCGCAACTTCATTGCAAATAATCTCATCAATGCCCGTCATTTTCTGTTCATTCTGCTGATCGTTCCGGTTATTTTTGTTTGGCTCCGGTATCGGAAACAGTTAGCAACCCGCACCCTTCTGCTGATCGGGATCGCGATCACCTATTGTATCCTAACGCCCTTCATGGTCCCAAACGAGGGGGGCCGGCAATGGGGCGCCCGCTACTTTCTTCCCCTGGTCACCGTCGTGCTTGTCGCGTTATTGCTGGTCGAAAAAGAATGGAATTTGCGGCTTCCGTTTTGGTTGCCGGGTATTATTGTGTTGATGGCGGCCTACTCTTTCCAGCACAATACCTATAAAGGCGGAATAAAGACGCTTGTCTGGGAAAACCACCACCGTATCACACCTGCGATGAATTTTATCAACCAACAACCAGGAAATGTTGTTATTGTTTCTCTACCCTATATCGCCATGGAGCTTGGATATCTCTTTGATCAAAAATACTTCTTTCTCGCACCCGACGACAGCAGCCTGCGTCGACTCCTTTCACAACTGAAACAACAAGGTATTCACGAATTTACCTACATCTACGACGTCCGCGTCCCCGCCGTACGGCCCGCGATGCTTACCGACACCCTTCCCAACTGGCCGCGCGATAACGGCGACTTCGAATATCGTCACTACTCTATTCCGTAGACCCTCAATCTCAACAACCCATTCGTCACTTCCCTCCACCCCCCAACCACAACAACCCGTCCTCGAATAGATTATTTTGCACCGATGAGCTCAGGATCTGATCCCCATGCCCCATATTTAAGTAAAGCATCCGATACCGCGTATTCGTCCAAACCACCGGCACATCCCCGCTTCGAAGAATATCCTTTTTCCCCAACGGATAATTCGCGGTATCCAGTGATACCAGCACCCGGACATCTTTATTGTCCCGTGGATCGGGCCGCCACCCATACCATTCATTGATCGGTGCAATGTAACGATCCGGAAGCCTCAGCGTCGCCGGATGCCCCTGAACCTCAACGATCAGCTTCGCCGGAAGCGGCGGCCAGCTGTTGTTAAAAAAGACTGCGCCCCCCAGAAAATTCACAAACCACGGCCAATGCGTGTCCCGGTCATTATAAGCCGAAACATGACAACCCAGCCAGGCCCCGCCGCTATCCATATATTGCGAAAACGCAGCCCGCTCCTCTTCCGTGTGCGGAAAATCATTCAGCCACACAACCACCCGGTATTCACCCAAATGCTTGCTCATCCCCGCCCAATCGGAGGTCGTATCGAAACCAAAATGCTGCCGCGCCGCCAGATCGGAATAGAACCGGATCGCATCCTGCGCAAAGGCGACGTGATCGCCCTCCACCCTGGTGCTGTACAACGCCAGTACCCTAAACCTGAGCGGCGGCGGCGCAGCCGCCGCCCAAAAGATCGCATTCCTCAGCATCTTGCGGTAAACCCAGTCATCGAACAATACCGGCGAATGACCCATAAAGATGTATACATTTCTTGCCTTCATCTTTTCGTTCGTCCAGATGACCGGATGATCCCCCATCTTTACCGTCGTATCCGGCTGATACGAAGCCTCATCCACATTTGCCAACACATGAACATTCGCCCGGGGAGATTTGTCGTAAGTATACCACTCTTCTTTCTGCACGACAAAGGAATCCGGAATCCCCTTCATGACCGGATGCGAACCATCCTCGATATGCACGGTCCCCCGCGCAAACCGCGCGATATAATCCTTCCATCGAATGCCCCCCATAAAATCATGGAACCACGGCCACATCGGATAACCATCGAATTCCCCCAACAGCGACGCATGATGAAGCCCCACCCACCCACCCCTACCTTCTTCGATATAGCGCTGAAACGCGGCTATCGCCGCCGGCTTCCAGCCATACGGCACAAAGTCCAGCTGCAGGATCAGCTGGTACCGCGCCAGCAGCTCATCAGAAATGCTATCCGTATGCGTCAGATAGTCGATTGCAAAATTGCTGTCCGCTGCCAGCTTCGCCAGCCAGACCCGCGCCCGCGCCGAGAACTCCACATGATGCCCGCCATTCTCATAAAGGGCCAGCACGCGGAACCGCGGCGAGACGGACGCGCCGAGATCTCGCCGAAGCTTCTCCATGATCCCCCGGGTAACACTGTCAACCGCCCGGAAAAGCGGCCGGTCCGCCGCTGACCAGGGATGACCCGCCCGATAATCTCCCCACCGGTACTCGATCTTCGAAAACTCGTTGCTGACGCCCGGCCCAACCGGTTTCTCATAATAATGCAACGCATGAAAAATATACTGTCTGGCCATAACAGTCGCCGTCCAGTCAAATCGCATCCAAAACCACTTCACCGGTTCTCCCGTCATGACCTTAAACAATGTCGTCCCCCCGATCGTATCCCGCTCCAACTTCGTAACTGTCATCAGCAGCCCCGCATGTTCGATCGCCTTTTTCACCCGCTCAAACCCCGCCCCAACCGTCGGCGCCCCCGGCAGATCATACGGCTGCTCATAATCCACCATCCCGTTCTTCGTCGTGATCGGCGGAAGGGGATCGCCGCTTGCCGCCCAAAGGATCGCATCCCGAAGTAGGGTAGCGTAGGCCGAATCCTGCAAAAGCGCGGGATCATGACCGGGACCGATATAGACCATCCGCCGGTAACGTTCATTCGTCCAGATAATAGGATGATCGCCCATCGGCTTATTCTGGCGGTAGGTCGATTCATCGACGGTGGCCAGAACATGCACCCGGCCCCGTGGGTTTGGCGTCCACTCATACCACTCGTCCGGCCAGTTCACCCGCGAAGGCATATGCGTCATGAGCGGATGATAAGGATCATCTACATGGAGCGTCGCCGTTTGGAACGCCGGGTGCGGGCTATACAACACTCCCCCCATAAAGGCTTCAAACCACTCCCAATAATCGCTGGTCGGCGCCAGGAACTCGCGCCCGGTCAACCCCGCGGCATGAATGCCCACCCAGCCCTTTCCTTCCTCCACGAACTGCTGTAACGCCGCCTGCTGCGCGGGCGACATATCGAAAGGCGCCAGCTGCAACATCACGAATACCTGATAACGTTTCAGGTTGACCGGATTGATCTCGCTGGTATCATCGGTAAAATCCAGCCCAAAATGATTATCCGCCGCCATCTTCTCGAAAAAAGGCCGCGCCGCCGCGATCATTTTCTGATGGTCCTTCGCCCGTGACGCCACGACCAGCACCCGAAAGCTCTGGGGGCCGCCAGCTCCCGCCCACGCGGAATTCGCCCAGGCCGCATTCGCCCATGCCAGGCAGATAAAGAGAAAAGAATAAATCCAATTCATAAATGAAAAACTCGATTGTGATCTTAAAACTAGGTAAAATTTCCCATCCCCCGCCCACACCCCCGGTCCACCTCCAACGGTTTCATTTTAGCAAGTTTGATTAACTTCACGGTAACCTTAAACGTAAACGCCATGATCAAATATCCGGTTTATTGCACGTTTGTGCTATTTCTCTTCCTGTCATGCACAAATACAGGCACCGTCAATGAAAACCATTCCGGCATGGCAACCCGCGACGATATGCAACGCTGGCTTGACGCCTGGAACAGCCATAATATCGATACGATTAAATTGCTTTTTGCAGATAGCGCGCTTATTTACCAGCCTCAGAACCCGAAGCCGCTAACCGTAAATAACTTGGCCCCTTTTTTCACGATGGTATTTAAAACTTATCCTGACATTCACTTTGGTAAGGAAGGATTTACGGTAGATGGTTTCGAAGCAGCTTCCTGGGAAAATGTCACAGGAACAATGCTTGGGTCATTTACCAACCCTTCCACAGGAAAAACAGTCGCGCCGACCGGTAAAAAATTTCAGCATAAGGGAGCTATGCATTTGTGGTACAATAAAGATCATCGCATTACAAAAGTGGAGATCATTTGGGACCAACTGATTGTTCTGCACCAGCTTGGCCTCCCATGCGACTAACCATGGTCACCATTTTCGGATAAAACCAGGGAAATTCTCACCAACCTGCTGGGCCCGTAACGCACCAACCGCCGGCCTTTCGCTTCCGCAAAAAATACTTTGATTTGCCAAATCAAATTAAAAATTTATTTTCGACAAATGCTCGCCCGCGACGTCTACCGACTAATGACCTTCTATCCTAAGATCTTCCTCGCTTGCCGTAAACGGCATTTCACCGAAAAGAAATCAGGAGTGAATTGACTGCCCGCCAAATGAGCATTTTGGATCATTTAGGCAGCTGTTCTTCAATCACCCTCCAACGGCTTGCCGTGCACCTGGGTGTGACTCCATCCACCATGTCCCTGGCGATCGACCGGCTGGTCATGCTCGGCTTCGTATCCCGCCAAAAGGACAAAGAAGACCGCCGGAAGACCAACCTGACGCTGACGCCTGACGGAGAAGCCATCCGACGACCAGCGGCCCTTCTCGATCCTAACCTGGTCTGGGAACTACTTTCCGGGATGAAAGAGGATGTAAGAGCTCAGGCGCTGGCCGGCCTGGAAGTATTGGCCAACGCCGTCGACTGGAAGATGCACCTTCAGAGCATTGAGAAGCCATGGAACAGACAATACTAAGTAATGAACTGTTTAATGTATAAATGGCTGATAATAAAGAAAATAATTATTTAGTTCCCCCCGACAGTACGAATTTTCCCTTAGCGACGTTTATAATAGGATAACCCGGCACTCCGTACACCGCCGGCAACCCAGTACCCTAATACGAAGACTCTATGAAACACATAGACTACCTCTACTTTAATATCTATAGCTATTGCTATCGATTAAGTCAGTATAGGCAATCTTTCAACACTCGGATCCAGGCCATGTACCTGTTTTCTCTCGGCTCCGGCGGCTGGCTTCTCTTATTCGAATCCATCTATCTCCATTTTGTCAAACATAACCGTTTCAATTCCAGGATGGAGTCGATCCTCTTCGCCCTGGCCATCTATGGATTGACCGCCATGCTCTTTCACTATATCTTTATTGTAAAGGACCGCGACCAGAAGATCGTCGATAAATTTGAGCAAAGGTTTGGCGAGAACCCTAGACGGAATTGGCATCTGATCGTTTCCCTGGGCGTCCTCATCCTGCCTTACCTGGTTCTGATGGGCTTCGCCCTCTGCCTGCCCAGGCACCTGGTGTAAGCCCTCACTGGTCCGTGGTTCGGATCCTTACCTGTGGGCCTCCCCTGGCCTTCAGCCCCGTCACCTCTGCTCCCACCAAAACAACCCCTTCTTATTAGCTACGACTATGTCCGGCTTCCCATCCCCATTCATATCGCTCACCAACACCTGCTCACCCACTCCCGAATTCGTATCGATCAAATGCCTCACCCACACGGGCTGTGGCCCAGGCCGGAACTCATACCAATTCAACACCGACGGTTCATAGGCCCCCGGGTCTTCTCCATTATGCGCGAAATACCGCTTACCCGTCACCAGGTCGGGATGACCATCGTTATTGAGATCCGCCATCGCCAGCGAATGGGTTTCTGAAACACTGCTGTCGATCAAATGATGTATCCAGACCTTCGGATCGGCTGTGGGCTCCTGCCACCAGATCCCATATCGATGCGCCGACGAAGTAACGATGTCCTTAACCCCATTTCCCCGCACTTCCAGCTGATACATTTGCGCGCAATCCTCCCCCAGATCGGCCGGATGAAAAACCCAATTCTCCATCCGCGCGTCCACCGGCCGCTCCCACCAACCCTTCGTGATCACCACATCTGCCCGGCCATCTCCATTCATGTCAAAAAAACCCAATCCATGCGTGTATCGTCCCGTGCCGATCTCGCCCCGCGCAATGACATGGCGGGTCCAGCTCGTATCTCCTTTGGCGGAAGGCGACTTCATCCAGATCATCTCCTTGGCAACCCAATCATTGCAAAGGATATCCGGCCGCCCATCCCCGTCGACATCCACCAGCACCGGTGACTCATTACCCGCATGCGCCAGGATCGGATGCATCTTCCAATGTCCCGGCCGAGGTCCCGGATTCTCATACCAGACGATCTCTTCGCCGGGCAGGCTGACCCTGATCAGGTCCATCCAACCATCCTGGTTGACATCCATACTGAAATCGAGAAAAGAATTGCTGAACTGCGTGGAAGGATCATAGTGTCGCGGGGTGTCGATCTCATGTCTTACCCAATTCGGCGCCTCGAACCAGTAGGCCCCCGCAAGAATATCCGGCTTACCGTCATTATTTACGTCCGCAATCGCCACCCCCTCAGAAATAAAATCGGAAGTAATGATATGTTTGATGAAACGCTTGTCGGCCGCCGTCGTATCAAGAGCTTGCGCCGCAGCAGTCAACGTCCATCCCGTCAACGCCGCCAACAACGGAAATGTGTGGTATGCCATCCCGGAATTTACCGCTTTTCCGCGACAACCGCCCCAAACCATACGGCCAAAACCCGCCCCGCCCCCCTACATCCCCGGCCCGCCGCCGGACACCCCCAACTTATACTTGTACCGGTACCCCCAATTCGCCCCATGATCCTCTTCCTTTAAGACCTCCTTCGACTTCTTCGCGACCCAAAATTTCTCCACGCCATGCTCATCCGCATGCTCTAACGTCCAGCAATCGATCTTGTCGCCGCCCCGGCTGACCAGCAAATCACTCCCGGTCACTGTATAGGGCACCTCCACCGGCTTGCCGAAACCCGGATCATAATAATTGATCATAAAGGTTCGCCCCTCCTTATATGGCAACATCGAATAGATGACCAGGTCGTCATGCCAGTTCAGATTATAGGCCCCAAACGATCCCGCCAGCTCTTTCTCACAGCTACTTCTCACCGAGTCCGGAATAACCCGCAAAATCGGCTTCGAATCAAAGCTCTTCGCATCGAAATCAAAGACCATCGAATACCCGAGCGCACGCCAATAAGTGTCATGCAATAACGTCGAAAACGTCCCCGCATCGAATACGGTATACGCCCGATGAACTACCGAATCCCGGTCCCATTCCTGCCGCACGATGATCACCGGCCTCGCATGATAAGTACCGCGTTCGACGCTCATCTTCGCAAGGATCATGCTCATTGCCGGACTATCCTTAGCCTTCTGCCGGACGATCAGATAGGAATAATCCCCTGTTTGGAGGTCTTTTATGTCAAGATCGGAAGATTGAACGTGGAGCGTGTCTCCTTTCAGGGGACCGCCGGCAAATGCCCTGCGGGCAGCGCCAACAACCAGCAGAATGAGTAGGCCGAATAAATACTTCATGGTATCGAATAAGTTTAGTGCCCTTAAAAATCCGTCGTTTCCTACATTCTCCACCTGCCAATTCAACGCCTGCGGCCATATTTTAAACCAAATAGAAAAAGCCTACATTGTGAAAACATGAAGACCGCTATCTGCATCCTTTTATTGGGCACCCTCTCCGCGTCCGCCCAATCACCTCAATACGAAATCCGGGCCGGTCAGGCCTACCTCACCCGCGCAGGCGCCGACCATTTCGCCGAACTGCCCCTCCGCTGCATGCAACGCGAGTTCCCCTACAAAACCGGCATCTCTTTTACCGACAGCACACTCGCGGTCAAACCGAGGCTCTATCACCCGGCGTTCTATGGCTGCTTCGACTGGCACTCCAGCGTCCACGGCCACTGGATGCTGGTCCGGCTCCTCAAACTCTTCCCCGGCATGCCCCGCGCCGAAGAGATAAGACAGAAACTTAAAGAGAACCTCTCCGCCGCCAATATCCGCGGTGAAATGCGCATCTTCGCTACGAAGGACAATGAAAGCTTCGAGCGGACCTACGGCTGGGGCTGGCTACTCCAATTAGAAAACGAACTGCTGACCTGGAACGATCCGCTCGGCCACGAACTAAGCAGCAACGTCGCCCCGCTGGCCCACCAGATCTCCCGGCTGTTCATCGCCTATCTCCCGAAAATGAACTATCCCGTTCGGGTAGGCGAACATCCCAACCTCTGCTTCGCCCTCCGGCTTGCCTGGGACTATGCGGCCCTGAGCAAAGACGATTCGCTGAAGAAGACGATCCTTCAGACGGCGCTGCGCTTTTACAGGAATGACGCCAACTACCCGATCTCCTGGGAACCCGGAGGCAACGACTTCCTCAGCCCCGCCCTCGAAGAGGCCGACCTCATGTGGCGCATCCTGCCCGCACCCGCCTACCATACCTGGCTGCTGAAATTCCTGCCCGCCCTCACCCGCCCGGACTTTGACCTCGAGCCAGGACAAGTGCAGGACCGGTCTGACGGCAAGCTCGTCCATCTCGACGGCCTCAACCTAAGTCGGGCCTGGGACCTTTACGGGATCGCCCGCCACTTCCCGGAGAACCGCGACCGGCTCTATCAGCTCGCCAATCGCCACCTGACCGAAGCGCTGCCCCATGTTGCCAGCGGCGACTACATGGGCGAACATTGGCTCGCTTCCTTTGCCGTATATGCGTTGACTATGCAGTAAAATCATTAACTTTCCAATCATTCTAAACTTTTTCGCCAGGTGACTCGAAAGGCTTTATGGACAATCCTCCTTGCTACCCTTCAATGGCACTGCATCCAAAGCTATGTCAGCCCGTACAAAGCTCCGGCCACCGGCTATCTCGTCGTGGAAGGCTATATCACGGGTAACGGGCCATCGACTTTCAAACTCAGTCGTTCTATCTCGCTTCCCGGCGACTCGACCATCCCCGTCGTGACAGGAGCACAATTGCAAATAGAAGGCAGCGACAACTCCATTTATCCGTTCACTGAAACAGGGAATGGCGGCTATCTTTTGACATCGGCCGGCTTGAACAGCACCACGCAATACCGGCTGCGGATCAGCAACGTCAACAACGAGACCTATTTGAGCGATTTTGTACCCTACAAAACCACGCCCCCAATCGACAGCGTGAATTGGATCAGCGATACCACCGGTGTAAACATCTACGTCAACACGCATGACCCCATCGGGAATACCCGCTATTATCAGTGGACCTACAACGAGACCTGGGAATACACCTCGGCGGATCAATCGGGCTTTGTCTGGGAGCACGACAGCCTCCTGCTCGCGACCGATTCCAACCAGTACTACTTTTGCTATCACAACGACTCGTCAAGCCTGATCCTCATCGGCACTACGGCCAAGCTTGCACAAGATGTCGTCTACCGGCAGCCGTTGATCTTTATTCCCATCAACACCCAGGCCCTTGCTATCGAATACAGCGTCCTGGTCAGCCAATATGCCCTTGCGGACTCAGCTTACAACTATCTCACGCTTTTGCGGAGTAACACCGAACAGCTCGGCACCATCTTCGACGCGCTGCCATCCCAGCCCGGGGGCAATCTCCGTTGCCTAACCCATCCAAACGAGACGGTTCTTGGCTATATCTCCGCCGGCACCATTCAGCAGGAACGCATCTTTATCAATTACCGGCAACTCTCAAACTGGGGATACTACCCCGAATGCCCTTCCAAAGACACCTTTGCCATCGATTACGAGCCGGCGATGATAGCTCTCTTTGACTTTGGCTACCTCCCTATCTACCTCAACCGCGGCGTCCTAACAGCCAACTTCAACAGTTGCATCGACTGCCGCACCCAGGGCGGAACCACGACCAAGCCCTCCTTCATGCCCTGATCTCCGTCCGCCCGTCCGCTGACTATGCAGTAAATTCATTACCTTTCCAACCATTCTAAAATTTTCCGCCGGTGACACGAAAGGCTTTATGGATAGTCCTCCTTGCTACCCTTCAATGGCATTGCATCCAAAGCTATGTCAGCCCATACAAAGCTCCGGCCACCGGCTATCTCGTCGTGGAAGGCTATATCACGGGCAACGGGCCATCGACTTTCAAACTAAGCCGTTCTATCCCGCTTCCCGGCGACTCGACCATCCCCGTCGTGACAGGAGCACAATTGCAAATAGAAGGCAGCGACAACTCCATTTATCCGTTCACTGAAACAGGGAATGGCGGCTATCTTTTGACATCGGCCGGCTTGAACAGCACCACGCAATACCGGCTGCGGATCAGCAACGTCAACAACGAGACCTATTTGAGCGATTTTGTACCCTACAAACCCACTCCCCCGATCGACAGTGTGAATTGGATCAGCGATCCCACCGGCGTAAACATCTACGTCAATACGCATGACCCCATCGGGAATACCCGCTATTATCAGTGGACCTACAACGAGACCTGGGAATACACCTCGGCGGAGCAATCGGGCTTTGTCTGGGAGCACGACAGCCTCCTGCTCGCGACCGATTCCAACCAGTACTATTTTTGCTATCACAACGACTCGTCAAGCCTGATCCTCATCGGCACTACGGCCAAGCTTGCACAGGATGTCGTCTACCGGCAGCCGTTGATCTTTATTCCCGTCAGCACCCAGGCCCTTGCCATCGAATACAGCGTCCTGGTCAGCCAATATGCCCTTGCGGACTCAGCTTACAACTATCTCACGCTTTTGCGGAGTAATACCGAACAGCTCGGCACCATCTTCGACGCGCTGCCTTCCCAGCCCGGCGGCAATCTCCATTGCCTAACCCATCCAAACGAGACGGTTCTTGGCTATATCTCCGCCGGCACCATCCAGCAGGAACGCATCTTTATCAATTACCGGCAACTCCCCGACTGGAGGTACTACATCGAATGCCCTCTTAAAGATACCACGGTCGCCGATGACGAGGCGTCGATGATAATGTTCTTTGATGAGCAGGACTACCTTCCTATCTACCTCAACCGCGGCATCCTAACAGCCAACGTCAAGAGCTGCGTCGACTGCCGCACCCAGGGCGGTAGCACGACGAAACCTTCATTTATGCCCTAAACTGCCCTGCCGATGACACAAAAGATTAAATGGATCACCCTTCTCTTCCCCCTCCTTCAATGGCATTGTATTCAATCCTACGTCAGCCCCTATCAATCCCCAACGACCGGCTATCTCGTCGTCGAAGGCTATATCTCCGGCAACGGACCCACCAGTTTCCTTCTTACCCGGAGTATCCCGCTGCCCGGCGACTCGGCCGTCCCCGTCGTGACCGGCGCCCAGTTGCAGGTGGAAGGCAGCGACAATTCGATCTCTCCATTCACGGAGGTCGGCAATGGCTACTATCTCCTCCCCTCGATTACCATGAGCCCGGGTACCGCATATCGCCTTCGCATTAGCAACGTGAACAACGAAACCTACCTGAGCGACTACGTCCCCTATAAGCCTACGCCGCCAATCGACAGCGTAAACTGGATCAGAGACGATAACGGCGTGACGATCTATGTAAATACCCACGACCCGATCGGCAACACCCGTTATTATCAATGGAAATTCAGCGAAACCTGGGAGTACAGAAGCGCAGAGGAATCAGGCCTCATCTGGCGCAACGACAGTCTTGTTGCCCGGTTTGCCAAGGACGAGATCTATACCTGCTACCATTTTGATACCACCCAGAGTATTTTTATCTCCACTTCCGACAAACTCGCACAGGACGTCATCTACCGCCAACCGCTGGTTGTCATTCCCAACAACACCCAGCCCCTTGAAATCGAATACAGTATTCTGGTCAGTCAATATTCCCTGACCGACTCCGCCTACAATTTTCTTTCACTCATGAAAGGCAATACCGAACAGCTCGGCTCCATCTTCGACCTGCAACCTTCACAGATCACCGGCAACATCCATAGCCTGTCCAACCCGGGCGAAATTGTCATTGGCTACGTGAGTGCCGGCAGCCTCCAGCAACAACGAATCTTTATCAATATTTCTCAGTTGCCGAACTGGTTTTATTTTTACGAATGTCCCGACCTTGACCACGGTGTCCCCGATGCCCTGGACTCAGAGAAGTCTTATTATGACTTTTCATATACCCCGGTCTCTCTCACGGTCGGCGGCTCCCTCGCCAACTATACCTTCTGCGTCGACTGCCGCGCCCAGGGCGGCACCACCCAAAAACCTCCCTTCTGGCCATGAGAATCAGCTTACCGATGCTTCATCGCCCAGCCCATCGCTTCCCCAAACGTCGTCACCCAGATATCCTTCTTATTCTCCTTCAAATAATCCAGCACCGCCTGATGGACATCCGTTGCCGTCGTTATATAATCCCCTCCGATGCCATGGAACATGATCACGCCCATGCCCCCCGCCTCCCGGACCTGTTTGATAAAACCGATGATCTTCGCCGCACCCGTATGATCGTCCAACCCAAAGGCCGGAACCCGCAGCGAATCGAGATGTACGAAATCCGTGATGACCGAATTCACATCCCCGCCAATCCGCGCAAACTGTACCGTCCCCGCCCAGCGTAGCGAATCCACATAATCCTTCCCGCCCGCCGTCGTCTCCGCACAAGGGTAGGCAAAGGTTCTGCTCGTCTTCCCATCCAGCGCAAAAAGGAACCGGTTCATCAGATCTATCTCATCGATCATCTGGGTCTGGGTATAAGAGCCCGACGAAACAGGATTATCCGGCGATGTGGGACAAGCATGGAAAGCCGTATGATTTCCCAGCTCGAACCCCTCCCGGGCCAGCTTTCGCCACCGGGGTATCTCCTCATAGTCCATATCGCCCGTCACGAAGAAAGTGGCCTTGAACCCCGCTTTCTTCAACTGCGGCACCGCGCTGTCCAGTTGCGTGACCAGCGCATCATCATAAGTCAGGACGATCGTCGCCTTCTTATGATGCGGCCATTGCATCGACTGTGCATGCACCGACCACCCGATCAATGACCCAAGGAGGATAATGACATACTTCATTCCCAAAAATACCACTAAATGGGTGTCGGCCGGTCTAAGAATTTTTAACTAATTTGTATGGCCGCTATCCTGCGGTTCGTGCTCACCAACAACCAAGCAACCTGTGAACATCGAACTGATCGAACGAGCCGGACACCTGACCGCGCTCCACGACAAATTCAAAGAAGTCGCGGCGGGGGAAGGCCATTGCATCATGTTGAGCGGCGAAGCCGGCATCGGCAAAACGGCCCTTGTTCGGGAATTTTGCCAGGAACATCGCCATCACGCCAAAGTCTACCTCGGCATCTGTGACGCCCTTTTTACCCCACGCCCCCTGGCCCCGCTCTATGATATCATCTGGCAGATCTGGGAAGACGACTGGAAAAGGGAAGGCCCCGATGACCGAAGCACCCTTTTTACCGATTTCCTCCATCGGTTCGACCAGGAGGCCGGCCTATCCGTCCTCGTCTTCGAAGACATTCATTGGGCCGACGCAGCTACCATCGACTTTATCAAATTCCTCGTCCGCCGCATCACCCGGCTTAAATGCCTGTTTATCCTCACCTGGCGCGATGAAGAGATCCACGCCCAGCATCCACTGAAACAGCTGCTGGGACAACTGCCGCCACACTCCTTCACACGCCTCCAACTGCCGCCACTATCCCGAACCGCCGTCGAAAAGCTCGCAGCCGACCGCGGCTACCGCGGGGAAGATGTATATGGCATCTCCGGAGGAAACCCCTTTTACGTGAATGAGATCCTGGCCAGCTACAGCCCGGGGATCCCCGATAACATCAAAGACTCGATCCTGTCCGTCTATAACCGGCTCGGAGCGGAGACCCGCCAGGTCTGCGAACTTCTGTCGATCATGCCTACCGGCCTCGAGACGGATTATCTCGAACAGCTCGAACCCCGTTATGCAGAGAACCTTGCCGCCTGTCTGGAGACGAAGATCATCCTGCTAAAGGACAACCGGCTCCTCTTCAAACACGAACTGTATCGGCGCACCATCGAATTCTCGCTGTCCCCGTTCACAAGAATCGCCCTTAATAAGAAAGTCCTGACGGCCTTCCTTGACCGTTTCGAGAGCAACGGCGAGACCGAACGCATCATCCACCATGCCAAGAACGCGAACGAGCACCACGCCGTAGTTCACTACGCTCCCCTCGCCGCAAGACAGGCGGCATCCCTGGGAGCCCATGTAGAAGCTGCGCGACTCTATCACTCCGCCATCGAATACTACCAGGGAAAAGACCCTGACATTCTCGTCGGTCTGTACGAACCCCTCGCAAACGAATGCTATCTCACCAACCGGATAAAAGAAGCCATCATCTACCAGCAAAAGGTCGTCCGTATCTGGGAGGAAAAAGGCGATCCGGAGAAAAAGGGCAATTCCCTCTGGTTCCTCTCGCGCCTCTGGTGGTTCGATGGCAACCGTCGGCATGCCGAGCGATACGCCCGGGAAGCCGTCGACACGCTGGCCGATCGACCTTCATCGCGACCTAAGGCGATGGCTTTCAGCAACATGTCCCATTTGAAAATGCTGTCCGATCAGACGGTCGAATGCATCCACTGGGGGGAGAACGCGATTCGCATTGCCCAGGAACTGGCCGACGAAGAGATTCTCTCCCACGCGTATAACAACGTTGGTAGTGTGCAGATGCGCGTGCCCGCCTATCGTCAAAAAGGTCTCGACCTCCTACAGCGAAGCCTCGATATTGCCCTGCGACGCCATTTCCACGAACACGCCGCCCGCGCCTATACCAATATAGCCAGTAATGCCATCCAGCTAAAGGACTACCCCCTCGCCACCAGGATCCTCTCCGAAGGCATCCACTATTGTGAAGAGGTCGAGCTGGATTCCTGGCGTACCTATATGCTCTCCTGGAAGGCCCGGCTGCTGCTCGACACCGGGCGCTGGAGCGAAGCCTGCGCTATCGCCGAACAGCTGATCAGCAACGAAACCCAGGCCTCGATCGTAAAGATCCTGGCCCTGGTCGTCATCGGCACGATAAAGATGCGGGCGGGCCAAGCCGATGCCCTGCCTCTCTTGCTTGAGGCCAGGACAAAAGCGTTTGAATCAATGGAACTCCAACGAATGCTCCCCGCGCTCACCGCCCTTCTCGAATACGAATGGATCACCGGCCAGGCCATCCTCGAAAAAGCCCCCATTGAATATGCTATCGGACTCCTCAGCCAGGGCGGCACACTCAGGGAAAGCAGCGATTTTGACTTCTGGCTGAGGAAGGTCCGGGGACAGCAGGTGCCCCTGCACAAGGCAGACGAGCGCTATCTCGCCGAACTCCCGAATAGCGCGATGACGACCGCTGCAGAGTGGGGGCGGCTGGGCTGCCCTTATGAACAGGCCCTTTTCCTGTTCGAAGGGAACGAGGAAGCCAAAAGAGAGGCGATCGCTATCGTTCACCGGCTCGGAGCCGGAGCCGTCTATGAAAAGATGAAGCTTGGAATGCGGTCCGAAGGCATCCGCAGCATCCCGCGCGGTAGCCGCAAGACCACCCGCGACAACCCCGCCCTACTGACAGAACGGGAGCTCGGCGTACTGGAACTGCTCAAAGAAGGCCTACAAAACAAAGAGATCGGCACCCGTCTCTTTATTTCCGCCAAAACCGTCGACCACCATATTTCCGCCATCCTGTTCAAACTGGACGTCGACTCCCGTACCAAAGCCGTCCGGGAAGCTATCCGCCGCGGAATCGTGAAATCGTGACCTCATGAAATCCCAAAATAGGGAATCCCTCCTTTATATATAGGGAATTCCTCCGAAAGCCCGGGCACGAAAAACAAGCAACTTTGATATATAAATAATTAAAAGATTTACCATGAAAAAGTTTCTGATCGAACGCAACCTCCCCGGCGCCGGCAACCTCACCCCCCAGGAATTGCAGGATATCGCCCGTGCCTCCTGCGAAGTCGTCTGCCAGCTCGGCCGGCCCTACCACTGGATCCAGACCTTTGTGACCCAGGATAAGCTATATTGCATCCATATCGCTGAAAGTGAGGAGCTTGTGCGCGAGCATGCCCGGCTCGGTAAATTTCCCATCAATACGATCTCCGAAGTCAAGACCGTTATTGACCCATTGACTAGCAATCTGTTATAACAACCGGACCCCAAAAGGCAGGCTCTGCAAGGTTGTTACGCGACTTTGACAAATTTCTTCAACACCCCCTCAATCTCCTCCAACCGGAACGGCTTGGATATAAAGCTATTCATCCCGGCCCCCAGACACCGCTCCCTGTCCTCGCTCATCGCCCCCGCCGTCAACGCCACTATGGGGATATTCCGCTTTGGCGCCGGCAGGGTCCGGATGATCTGCGTCGTTTCCAACCCGTCCATTTCCGGCATATTCACATCCATCAGGATAACCGACGGATGATGACTGGTCAGCAGTTCCAATACCTGCTTGCCATTCGATGCTTTGATGACATGGAAACCCATTTTACCCAGCACCTCCGAGATCAACAGCATATTCACCGGTTCATCCTCCGCTACCAGGATACTCGCATGTTCCGTCAGCTTACGGATCTCAGGTTTAGCCTGAACGCCCGTGTGGCTCCCCTGCGCGGACCCGAAGATCGACTGTAAAATATTATTGAGCTCCTGCAGCTTCACCGGCTTGGACAGGAACATATCGATCCCCAATCCTTCCGTATCCTCCACACACATTCCCTTATCCAGCGAGGACAACATCAAAATAAATGGCTGCCGGCGGCCCGTCAGCAACTCCTTGATTTTCCCGACCAGCGTGACCCCGTCCATGATCGGCATCTGGTGATCGGTCACGATCAGGTCGAACAGATGCTCGTCCCGGATGCCCGACAGGATCTCCAATGCCACCGGCCCGCTAGTACAGATCGTACAATCGACACCCATATAACGGAAGATATTTTCCAGCAAATGACAGTTAGTGATATTATCATCGACGACCAGCACCCGCTTTAAGATCGGTCTATGCGCCACCGGGACGGTCGACATCTCATCGACGATCTCCAGCGCCAGACTCAGCGTAAAGACACTGCCCTTCCCGGCTTCGCTGTGAACCCGCAGCGACCCGTCCATCCTCTCCGCCAGGTTTCTCGCGATCGTTAACCCCAGCCCGGTACCGCCATACTTTCGTGTCGTGGTGGAATCCGCCTGCGTGAAACTTTCAAAGATATGGTCCAATTTTTCTTTCGGGATCCCGATGCCTGTATCCTTCACCGACAATTCGACCGGCTGGAATTTCCGGCCATCGCTGCCCTGAATGACCACCCCCCTTTCCAGGGAAACCACTACCTCGCCCTTCTCGGTAAACTTGATGGCGTTGCCAAGCAGGTTCACGAGGATTTGTTGTATCCTGCCCGGGTCACCCATCACCTGCACCGGCAGCGACGGATCGGTCTCACAGATCAACTCCAGCTTTTTCTCGAACGCCTTTATCGCCAGCGTATCCACCGTCTGCTCTACCAACTGGCAAAGTTTAAAAGCCGTATTCTCGATAGTCAGCTTGCCTGCTTCCATTTTGGAATAGTCCAGGATATCATTGATAATGCCAAGCAGGTTATAGCCGGAGCGATGCACATTCTCCAGGTACTCCCGCTGCGACCGCTGCAACTCCGTGGTCAGCACCAGGTCGGTGAAGCCGATAATAGCATTCATGGGCGTCCGCAGTTCGTGACTGATATTGGCCATGAACTCGCTTTTGGCCCGGCTGGCCTTCTCTGCCTGCTCCCTCGCCCTGCGCTCCTCATCCCTCGATAACGCCAGCTGATTCGTACGCTGGTCTACTTCCGCCTCCAGTTTTTTCTTCTGCGCCTTCACCGTATGCAATCTCAGCCTGAACACCGCGACCACCCCGCCCAGGATAAAGATCGTCGCTAGCAGACGGAACCACCAGGTTTGCCAGAACGGCGGCGTGACCGTCAGGCTGAGGCTCGCAAGGGTAGGGGACCAGTTGCCGTCATTATCCCACCCTTTTACCTGGAACGTGTAAGTGCCGGGGTCCAGATTTGTATAGGTTGCCGTTCGCTTTGCGCCGATATCATTCCAGCCGTCATCAAATCCTTCCAGCCGGTAAGCATAATGCTTCTTTTCCGGCACCGTATAGTTCAACGATCCGAACTCAAACGAAATAACCGAACTGTTATATGCGATCGTGATCGCCTTCGTCATCGTGATATCCTTTGCCAGCGGCGACGGATGCGCCGAATCCCCGATGGGCACCGCCTTATTGAAAATGGCGAAGCCCGTGATCAGCAGCGGCGGATCAAAAGGATTGTCCCGGATACTATCGGGATAGAATTTGTTAAAGCCGTTCACCCCGCCAAAATACAACGCCCCCGACGGGCTCTTATAACAGGCATGGGCCTTGAACTGGTTAGATTGTAATCCATCCGCCGCCGAGAAATTCGAAAACCGGCCGGACTGCGGATCGAACCGCGAAAGCCCGTCGTTGGTGCTCACCCAAAGCTTACCATTATTGTCTTCCAGAATGCCGAAAATTACCTCGCTTGGCAATCCATCCCTGGTCCCGTAAACCGTAAAATGCCCCGTCTTGCGGTCCAGACAGTTCAACCCGTCTGCCGTACAGATCCACAGGTTGTGCCGGCTGTCCGCATAAATATAATTGACGGTATTGTTGCTCAGGCTGTTCTTGCCCGGCAGATGGATAAAATGCGTAAATATTCCGGTGTACGCGTCGAGCCGGTCCAAACCGCCGTCAAACGTGCCGACCCAGAGAATACCATTGCTGTCCGACAATAGCGTATGAAGGCGATCGCTACCAGGGCTGTTGGGATCGGAAGCAAGATGTTTGTAGTGATGAAACCCACCCGTCTTTGTATTAAACTGACTCAGGCCCTCCCCATAGGTAGCAACCCAGACTGTTCCCTCACGATCATCTGTGATCGAATAAACATTGTTCCCGCCCAGACTGTTGCTGTCCGCGTCATCGTGCTTGTATTGACGGACGACCCTTCCGTTCTTGCCGATCACCGTGATACCATTTCCCCAGGTCCCGGCCCACAAATTGCCCCCGGCATCTTCATAAAGGCTCAACACGAAGTCCCCTCCGATGCTTTTGCCATCGGGAGCCCCATGAATAAAATGCGTGAACTTCCCCGTTCGCCGGTCCATCTCATCGAGCCCGCCGCCATCCGTCCCAACCCACAAATGATCCTTATCCTCCAATAGATCGAGCACATAGTTATTGGAAAGACTTTCCGGGGAAGTACTGTGTTTGTAATGGGCAAAACTATTTGCGCTCCTTGAAAAGAGATTGACCCCGCCATCATAAGTCCCGACCCACATATTTCCCTGCGGATCACGATAGAAGGCGTAGATGGAATTGTTGGTGAGACTGGTATTGTCGATATCGTCGTGCACGAAAGTCCGGAATGTCTTCAGGTCCGGTTCCAGAATGCTGATCCCCCCGTTCTCCGTGCCAATCCACAAATTTCCTTTGTCGTCATTCTCAAGCGCCAGCACTACATTTTTTGCCAGACTGTTTGGATTGCGCGGATCGTTCCGGAAATGCCGGAATGTCTTGCGCTGCGCATCCATCAGGTCCAGCCCTCCGTCCCGCATGCCCACCCATAGCCGGTGCTGACCGTCCTCGAACAATCTCGCGATCGTATTGCAGGCCAGCGATCCGGTGTCCGCATCCCGATGCCCGAAGATCTGAAAGGAATGCGTTTTGGGATCATATAGATTAAGGCCGCCATGCGAAGTGCCGGCCCAGATCCGATGATCGTGATCTTCAAGGATGGTCTGTACATCGTTATCGCTTAGGCTCCCCGGATCGGTAGCCGTGGAAGTCAGCAAGGCGATCTTGCCCGTCGGCGGATCATATACCCATAATCCATGATCGTTCGACCCAATCCAGATCCGCCCCTTACTATCCTCCAACAACGCATTGATAAAATCCGAATGGATCAACCCACCGTATCGAATGAAACGATGTTTAGCCATGTCAAACCGATTCACCCCTCCCCCCCAGGTCCCTACCCAGATATCCCCGTTCCGGTCCTCCATAATCGAAGTGACGAAATTGTTGCTCAGACTCTGCGTGTCTTCCGGCACATTCTTGTACACGTCAAAATCGTATCCGTCATACCGGTTAAGCCCGTCCCTCGTCCCGAACCACATAAAGCCCTGCCGATCCCGCAGGATACAGGTCACATTGTTTTGGGACAAACCCGCTTCGGTACCGATATGGGCAAACTTCAAATTCCCTGACTGCGCACAGGCAAGACAGCCGGCAAACTGCAGCAGGAGAAAGAGTGGATATTGGAGGAGCCTCATTTTTGACGATTAGAGATCACCTCCCAAAACGCAACCTACTGTATACTAAATATCTATTATTCGATCTATTTGACTAACCATAAGTGTTTACACTTAGTAACCCTGCAAATTAACCCCTATCCGGTGGTCCAATAAATCCACCCGGCCCATAGTAAATCCGCGCCATCCCAAACCCTCCCCGAATTCCTACCTTTACAAAAAAGACTTGATGGAATACAGACAATTGGGCGGAATTCGCATCCCCATCCTCAGCTACGGCACCGGCACCTTTGGTGGTGGCACCGAATTTTTCAAGGCCTGGGGAAATACCCAGGTGGGCGAAGCCACCCGCCTCGTCGATCAATGTCTCGACGCAGGCGTCAACCTCTTCGACACCGCTAACGTATACAGCGTCGGCGCTGCCGAACAGATCCTGGGCCAGGCGATAGAAGGCCGGCGGGACAAATTGCTTCTCTCCACCAAGGCTACCTTCCCCATGTCTAAGGAGGTCAACGACTTCGGATCATCCCGTCTTTTCCTCCTCAAAGCCTGCGAAGAGAGCTTGCGGCGGCTGGGCACCGATCATATCGACATCTATCACATGCATGGCTTCGATGCCAACACCCCCGTGGACGAAACCTTAAAGGCCCTCGATCACCTCGTCTCCACCGGTAAAGTCCGATACATCGCCTGCTCCAATTTCTCCGGCTGGCATCTCATGAAATCCCTGTCGGTCTCCGAACGATACGGCTGGTCGAAATATATTGCCCACCAGGCCTACTACTCCCTGCTCCATCGCGATTATGAATGGGAACTCATGCCCCTGGCGATCGACCAGCATATCGGCACCATCGTCTGGAGCCCCCTGTCCAGCGGAAAGCTCAGCGGCAAGTACCGCCGCGGCAAGCCGCTGCCAAAAGACGCCCGCGTAGCCCAGGGCGGTAACCCCGTCATCGGAGTCGAATCAGATGACGAACGCCTCTACACGATCGTCGAAACCCTCGACCAGATCAGTAAAGAGACCGGAAAGACGGTGGCCCAGGTCTCTCTCAACTGGCTGCTGCAACGGCCCACGGTCGTCAACCTGATCATCGGCGCCCGCAACGAAGAACAGCTAAAAGAAAACCTCGGCGCCATCGGATGGAACCTCAGCGTCGACCAGGTCAAACGCCTTGACCAGGCCAGCGAAACCCTCCCGGCTTATCCGTACTGGCACCAACGGCAATTTCCGATGCTCAATGCGGCACCCCGGCTATACCCATCCCTATGAAAAGAAATTTAATAACATATCTTGCCGTCTTCCTTTTTCTGGCTTCCTGTGTACACCAGGTTACCGTCCCCATCCGGACCGTCCCTTCCCAACTGGTCGTTGAGGGATGGATTACCACAGATTCCGCGCCTTATACGATCAAGCTGAGCTACTCCGGTCCTTTTACCAATACATACGAGGTTTCACAAGACACCGGTAAGTATTTTATCACGGATGCCCGGGTGACGATTGCGGACGACCTCGGGGATTCGACACCCTGCAATTGGGTTGGTTCGGGAAATTATATGAGTGCGGACCCAAGTTTTATTGGGACAATCGGGCGTACTTACATCCTTAAGATTTATTTGTCGAACGGGAAAACTTATCTGTCAAAACCGGAGACCATCTATCCGGTCCCTCCCATCGACAGCCTGACCTTGGTCTACGATTCGACCTGGATTACTGATGTCAGGCCTAACCAGTTTATTATCTCAGCACATACGCATGACCCGCCAGGCACACGGAATTACTACCGTTGGACGGCGGCGGCGTATATTGCAAGGAAATCCTGGGGAGGATCCTGCATCCCCGGCCTCCCCGTGCTGTGCGGAGATCCTTTTAGTTGTCTCTGCTTTGCACTTTGTGACCAATACGTTCCGGAAAACGACATCAACCTCCTGTCTGATCAACTAATAAATGGTCACGAGATCATCCAACCTGCCTGTTACATTCCCATCTATTGGTTTGGAAAAGATTTCGTGCAGATCAATCAGTATTCTATCAGCGAAAATGTCTATTCGTTCTGGGAACAATATCAGGCCCAAACCAATCGCACCGGGAGCATATTGGACCCGCTTCCGGCGCCGGTGATCGGTAATATTTACAACGCCATCGACTCCACTGACATCGCCCTTGGTATTTTTTCTGCATCTGCCGGTACAAGCAAAAGGTGGATCATCGCACCTCTTAATCTGCAACAATACTGGCTCGAGGACATTGCCGGAGAATTCATCCAACCCGGCGATTGCCAGCTCACCTACCCCGGAGCAATACCCGACTTTACCGATCCCCCGGGCTGGGAAAACGTCCCCGAGTTGAAGGTATATTGAGTATCTTTAGAATGGTATGTTCAAAAGATTTTTCTCTGGCCTGCTCCTCCTTTCGTTGATTTCCTGTGTGCGACAAGTTAATGTCCCTATCCGGACAGTGCCTCCCCAGCTGGTTGTAGAGGGATGGATTACTACGGATTCGGCGCCTTATACGATTAAGTTAAGCTACTCCGGTCCTTTTACCAACACCTATCAGGTATCGGAAGACACCGGTAAGTATTTTATCATGGATGCCAGGGTGACGATTGTGGACGATCTTGGGGATTCGACACCCTGCATTTGGGTAGGCTCGGGAAATTATTTAAGTGCGGATCCAAACTTTATTGGGGCAATCGGGCGTACTTACACCCTGAGAATTTATCTGTCCAACGGGAATACCTATCTGTCAAAACCGGAGACCATTTATCCCGTCCCTCCGATTGACAGCTTGAGCTTGGTCTACGATTCGACCTGGATCACTGATGTCAGGCCCAACCAGTACATCATTTCAGCAAATACGCATGACCTGGCAGGCACGAGGAATTACTACCGGTGGACGGCGTCGGCATATATCGCAAGGAAGTCCTGGGGAGGTAACTCTTGTGTTGCCACCCCGTATTGGGGCCCTTGCGGAGACCCTTTTAGTTGTACCTGCCATGCGCTTTGCGACGAATATGTGGCGGATGGCGGCATCAACGTTCTATCCAATCAATTGATTAATGGTCGCGAGATCATCCAAACTGCCTATAACATACCCATCTACTGGCTTGGAAAGGATTTCGTGCAGGTGAATCAGTATTCCATCAGCGAGAATGTCTACGAATTCTGGGAACAATATGAGGCTCAAACCAATCGCACAGGGAGTATATTGGACCCGCTTCCCGCGCCGGTGATCGGAAATATTTACAACGCCATCGATTCTACGGACATCGCCCTGGGTATTTTTTCTGCGTCTGCCGGTGCCAGCCAAAGGCTGGTCATTGTACCATTCAACCTCCAGCAATATTGGCTGGAGAGTATCGCCGGCGAATTCATCCAACCGGGTGATTGCCAGGTTGTCTACCCCGGAGCATTGCCGGACGACACCGACCCCCCGGGATGGGAAAATGCGCCGGTTTTAAATTTGCACTGATAAGGATGACAGCAATTTTTCTATTGCTTCACTTACCCGCGCTTCGAAGGCTTGGGCGTTGCCTTTGGCGGCAGGGGCGCCAAAGCCACCAGCGGCACCCTGATCCACCTCTTTGCCATCAGCGTTCCGCCTCTTGCATCGCAGTCATCCCGATTCATGATCAGGATCAGGGTGTCTGCCATGATCCGCACATAATACGACCCCGCTGTATCCGCGCACATATTCTCACCCCCATAATCTCGCAACGTGATCTTATCATTCGTCACCTTGAAGGTCGACTGTAACAGTGCCGCCCCCGTGCTGGTCCTAACAGCCATGCTGTCGGCCCCAAAACTCACCGTTATGCTGTCCGTTATCGGCAAATAATACGTCTTCCACGTCGTGTGGAGGACCGACTGCGCGTTCGACCGCACCGCGAGCGTCATCAACCCGCAAAAAACAAACATCCTGATTAATCGGCTCATAGCAACAAATTTACGGAAACGCCGCGATCCGTATATTTACATCGATGACCCGACCCATCCATATCGAGGAGCTACTGGCCTTACCCGCCGATATCCCGGTCGCCGACGTCCGGACCCCGGCGGAATTCGCCCACGGCCATATCCCCGGCGCCGCCAACCTCCCCCTCTTTAGTAATGAAGAACGGGTAAAGATCGGAACTACCTACAAACAAGAGGGACGCGGAGCCGCCATCCTCCTCGGCTTCGACCTTACAGGACCTCGATGGTCCGGATTCATCCGCCAGGCGCAGGACATCGCCCCCGCGAGGAAGATCGCCCTCCACTGTTGGCGCGGTGGAATGCGCAGCGCTGCCATGGCTTGGGCCCTCGACCTCTACGGCTTCGAGGTCTTGACGATCCGTGGCGGCTACAAGGCCTTCCGCCACTGGACCCTCCGCCAATGGGAGCGCCCCTACCCACTATCCGTCATCGGCGGCATGACCGGTTCGGGAAAAACCAGGGTCCTGAGCCGGCTCCGCCCATCCGGCGAACAGGCCATCGACCTCGAAGACCTCGCTCAACACCGGGGCTCGGCCTATGGCTCACTCAACCGTCTCATTCAGCCCACCCAGGAACAGTTTGAGAACAACCTGGCTATCCAACTGGCGAAAATGGACCCCCAACGGCCTATCTGGATCGAAGACGAAAACCAGAACATCGGCAAATGCCTGATCCCAAAACCGTTTTGGGCCCAAATTCGACATGCCACCCTTTTCGACCTGCAAGTCCCGGAGGCGCACCGTATCGCCGCCTTGCTCGGAGAATACGGCGGCCTGGACAAGGACTTCCTGATCGAATCAACGGAGCGCATCGGCAGACGCCTTGGCACCGAACAAACAAAGAATGCCATCACCGCCATCCGGGAGGACCGAATGGCCGACTTTATCCGCCAGGTGTTACTGTACTATGACAAAACATATCGGAAGGATCTCATCACCCGCGACCCGAACCATATCGTAACGATCGTCGCACCCGATGCCAACGCAAAGGCCAATGCCGACCATTTACTCTCTATTGCTCAAAAAATCGGGCAAGTCCCAATCATTTCGGTCAACGAATAGTAAACCCGCCATGGACATCCAACTGACAAAATATTCACATGGCGCCGGCTGCGGCTGCAAGATCTCCCCTGCCATCCTGGACAAGATCCTCCACCGCCCGGCCTCGTCTGCCGTCTTGGCCGCCGAAGCTTTGGCGAACACCGACCCACGCCTCCTCGTCGGAAACGACACCCGCGACGACGCCGCTGTCTATGACCTCGGCAATGGTGAGGCGCTTATCTCGACCACCGACTTCTTTATGCCAATCGTCGATGATGCCTTTGACTTCGGCCGGATCGCTTCCGCCAACGCTATCAGTGATGTATATGCGATGGGTGGACGTCCGATCCTGGCAATAGCCATCCTTGGCTGGCCAGTGGATAAACTGCCGCCGGAAGCCGCGCAGCAGGTCCTCGAAGGTGCAAGGGCCATCTGCGCCGAAGCCGGCATCTCCCTCGCCGGCGGCCACAGCATCGACTGCCCCGAACCGGTCTTTGGCCTTGCCGTGAACGGCCTTGTCGCGATAACCAATATCCGAAAAAACTCGACCGCCACGCCGGGCAGCCGGCTCTACCTCACCAAACCCCTCGGCGTCGGCATCCTCTCCACCGCGCAAAAACGCAACTGCCTGGCCCCCGAAGACGCGGCCCGCTCTCTAACCAGCATGGTTATGCTGAATAAGTCCGGCGAACTCCTCGGTCGGATCGCCGGCGTCACCGCGATGACCGACGTGACCGGCTTCGGCCTGCTGGGCCACCTCGCCGAGATGTGCGAAGGCAGCGGTGTCTCCGCCATAATTGAATTTGAAAAGGTGCCGGTGATCCCGGGCTGTAAGACCTACCTCGAACAAGGATGCGTCCCCGGTGGTACCGGTCGCAATTGGGCCAGCTATGGCAAAAAGATCAGGCTGTCAGCCGAAAACCAGCGGTACATCCTTGCCGACCCACAGACCAGCGGCGGCCTGCTCATCGCCGTCGCCCCCAACGCCACCGACGAAGTCGAAGAACTGCTCCGCTCCTACGGCCTTCCTCCCGAATGCGGACGGCCCTTCGGTCAACTCATTCCCCGGGACCCAGCCGATCTATCGATAATCACCGTCGTCTGAGCCGCCACGCGGAGCCGCCCTCCTCAAAACCGAAATCCAATCATAAACTGATACATCCGGTTCAGATATTCATATGCCGTCGTTTGCGAAACAATAAGCGGGCAGAAATCTCCGGGCGGGCATTGATAGCTCTGATCCTCGCTCAACTTTTTCACCGTATACCCTGCCGAGAACAGCACCTCCTTTCTCGAATGATCCCCCAGCTTCCATAGATAACCCAACCCGCCGCTCCAATATTCCCCACCATGAAAGGCATCACCGGTATAAGCGGGTTCCGGCGTTTCCGGCCGCTTATACCACGGTAAATTCGTCCCCCCATCGAGATACAGGAACAACCAATCCTTCTTGCCTAGCTGGATATCCCTTGTAACGGAAAGGAATAACGGTACACTCCGGAAGCGATAATAGTCCAACCCTGCCCCAACGCCCGCAAACCACGGTCCCATTGAAACCCCATTCACCGATTGTACCTGACCCGCATTCCCTGCCGCTCCCGTAGAAAGCCCCACCCACTCCGTTGACCGGAACTTCAAACGGTTCTGTCCAAACCCGGCGTTCGAAAGGAAAGTGAATACAGTCGCCCATAGGATAACGTTCCTCATAACTTTGAGTTATTGATGGGTAAAACGCTAAGCGCGGCAACATGACTGGGATCGGTGTAGTCGAATTGGTACAAGCCATCCGCCCCGACAACGATCATCACATGGTTCACCGCAATCACATCATTGGGAAGATTGACACTCACCGCCGAAAGCAGTTGAAGATTGTCCGGATTGCTCGCATCAAATATCTTCACGACGGACGCGTCACAGACAAATAGAAGCGATCCGTCCAGGCATAGGCCTGTCGGCGAGGTCATCGGATAGGTCTTGAGCAGCGTAACGTCGGAAAGATCCGTTGCGTGCAGGATATCCAGCTCATTGGCCGCTCCGCCGCATTCCGTACCCGCATGCAAAGTGACAAAGGCATAGCTCGTATTTGCGATCACCGGATCACAGGCCGTCCCATGCTTGAACTCGCCCACCTCCACCGGAGCCGCCGGATTGCCGATCGACCAGACAAAGACACCCTCCTTTGATCCGAGCAGCAGCTTGTCCTGGATGGGGAAGATCGTCTCCAGATCATACCCGCCCATCCCATACGAGACCTCAGTGGGATTTGTCGAGTCGGCAACATGCACGACGCCTAAACTGTGCTCTTCCGGGATCGCATACAGATAATCCCCAACCAGCACCATGACAGCCTCGGACCCCGCCGTCCCGGCGCCCGACGTGCCGCTGGAAGCGGCTGCGGCATTGGCAAGAGCATAGAAGGCGCCAGGAAGGGCGCTGGGATAAGTGATGTAATTGGTATTCGGAATGAGAACAAATCCCTGTGGCACCACCGTAAAACTGGTGTCCTTCACGATCCAGTTGGCAACTACATAGTTGCTGTCTGAACTGAACGCGCGGCCGGTGAAGAAACTGCGCAGCATCCCAAGCACCTTAACCTGATGCACATTCGAGACATCGATCGACAGCACGTCCGCATACATATCGGCATACAGGATATTGTTCCGGATCCCGATATTCAGATTTCCCGGAATATTCAGGAACGCCGTCTGTATCGGGTGAGCAGGGTCGCTGTTATCGATGATATGGATCCCCTTATTGATATCATTCAGATAGATAAAGGAACCTTTGACACAGATCTGGCCCAGCTGGGAGATCGGTGTCCCCGGGTCGCCATTGATACCCGCCAGTACTGTTGATTTCAGGGCATAGACGGGTTCGTATAATTGATAAGATTCGGTGACACGGTCCTTCAGACATCCCGGGAGGAAAAGCAGACCCGCAGTCACCACAACCATTCCGAACATCAACAAGCTGACTTTTTTTCTCATAGCAGGGTTTTTTCACCCTGACAATCCAACTCATCCGACCGTTGCACGCTGCGACCGGCCGATTTATGCCTATATTTATTGCCGGAGCAAAAACCCCTCTTCCTTGAAACATTTCCCCCTTCTCCTCGTTGGCTTGCTGGCAATAACTCTTGCCCGGGCCCAGGAACCGCTGACCAATCTGGCCGCCTCCCCAGGTCTGTCGGTGGTGGGAACGCCACTCTGTACCGTTGACACGACAACCACCCCATGGCCCCGATTTCTCTCCCAGCTTATTCGCAATCCCCGAAACCACATCTTCAGAATAACAACAACCCTGCACAACAGTACCGATAACGCCTTCCCGCTTTCCCTGGGTTTCGGAGAAGTGGATTTTGTCGAAGCCACCCTGGGCACGAGGCAAATACCAGGCGGGCGCATGCGGCCGACACCACCGGGATCGAGCTATCTTCAACGCCAGGCCGGCGTCATCCCTTTATTCCTTCCTGGAAAAAGCACCTTACCGCTAACGGTAACCATTCGTCAGCGGACCGATGAGCTTACCTTTGATGGCCTTACCCTCTACGACACCCCATCCCTGAACGCCGCCCTTGCCCATGACCTCCCGGCCGCCAATTCGACGATCATCGTCCGGATGCTGTTCATGGGTTTCCTCCTTTGTCAGATGCTCTATATGCTCTTCCAGTGGATGATGGTCCGGCGTAAGGAATATCTTTACTACCTGATCTATATGACCCTGATCGCGGTCTACTTCCTAAGCAAGCAGGAATCGATGTTCGGCGTGGACATCCTGTTCACGCGCTGGCCCCTGCTGACGGTCTACCTGGGAAAGACCCTGCTGATCCTGCCTTACTACGTTTATTTCCGCTTCATCCGCAGCTTTCTCGAGATCCCGGGGAGCCATCCCCGCCTGAATGCGTGGATCATCCGAATGGAATATTTTTTGTTGATTTACGCGGGCTTTGACCTTCTTTTCATCCTTTTCACTTTCGACCGCCCAGTTCAAACGGAGATCTATACCATCGTCTTCGCCCTGGTCTTCCTGCTCACCGTCGGTTTCATGGTCTATATGTACCGCCGCGGCGGCACGCTGATCTATTATGTTATTTCCGGGAGCCTTTTTGTTGCGACCGGTCATATCCTCGGCCTGATCTTTAGCTACCTGGAGATCAACCGGCATCTCAACCTTGGCGTCCCTGATATCTTCGTTTTCCCCCAGGCTGGCATCGTCCTCGAAGTGCTTTGTTTTACCGCCGGACTTAGCTACAAGAGCCGGATGACCGAGAAGGAAAAGATCAGCAGCCAGGAGAAGCTGATCGAACAGCTAAAGGCCAACGAGCTGTTGCAGAACCGCATGCAGCACATCCGGAACAAGATCGCCCAGGACCTCCACGATGACATCGGGTCGACACTCAGTTCCATCTCGATCCTCAGCGACATCGCCCTCCGCGAGGATAGCGGAGCCCAGACCAGGGAGACCATGAACGAAATAAAGGACAGCTCAATGATGTTGATGGAACGCATGGACGATATTGTCTGGAGCATCAGCCCGCGCAATGATTCGCTGGAGAACCTGCTCATCCGCGTCCGGCACTTTGCTACCACGCTCTTTGAAGCCAAAGGCGTCGACTATACCATCGACATCCAGAAGAATATCAACGAAGTCCGGCTACCGATGGATTACCGGCAGCATATCTATCTTATCCTCAAGGAAGCCATCAACAACCTGGTCAAATATGCGGTCGCATCGCAGGCCTTCCTGGAAGTCAGCTTTGATCGCGAGTACCTGACCCTGTCCGTCCGCGACAATGGCCGCGGATTTGATTTGGCCACTCCGCCCATGGGTAACGGCCTTTCAGGCATGCGGCGCCGCGCCGCGATGATGAACGCCCGCCTGTCCATCCGCTCCGCACCCGGCGAAGGCACCAGTATCGGCCTGCAGGTCGGCGTCGCCTAACCGCGCCAATCCCCGCGGCCCAAAATATCATATAGATATCCGATTGGAAACCTCCTGAATTGATCGGATATTTGAGGAAATGATCAGGATCGCCATCGTAGAAGACAACCCGACCTTGCGGGGCAGCCTCGAAAGTTTGTTCAACCACACCGAGGGCATGCGGTGCGTGGCTACCCTCAATAACCTGCTAAACGTCATCAGCGAAATAGGTACCGCGAAGCCCGACATCATCCTCATGGACATCGGCCTCCCCAATATCTCCGGCATCGAAGGCGTCCGGACCGTAAAGACCCACTTTCCTGCCATCCAGGTGCTGATGTTCACTGTCTTCGACGACGACGAGAAGATCTTCGACGCCATCCGCGCCGGCGCCAGCGGCTACCTGCTCAAGAAGACAGTCCCCGCCGAGATCGTCCAGGCCATCTACGACCTCTACCACGGCGGCGCCCCCATGACCGCCAGCATCGCCCGCCGCGTCATCCAGTCCTTCCAGACCGCTCCCTCCACCCTCATCGAGGATTACCGCCTGACCAACAGGGAAAACGAGATCCTTTATTCCCTCGTCGAGGGCTTAACCTACAAGAAGATCGCTGACAAACACTGCGTCAGCATCAGTACCATCCGCACCCATATCTGCAATATCTACAACAAACTCCACGTCAACTCCAAGGCCGAAGCGGTCGCCCGGGTCCTCAGTCCAAAGAAATGACCCCGCCCCGAAAATCATATATTTATCCTATTGTCCCGCTCCCCGTTTTATCGTCTATTTGATGAAAGAGAACGAAACTAGACCCGACACAGCAAAGGCCTCCGGCGCGGCCAACCCAGCTGCGACCGGTGCCGACGCTGGCTGCCGGCCACCAGATACAAGTAGGTTGTTATAGATAGTCCGGCCCTATTTTTTTATTATATTAGCGGCATGGCTGTCATTACACGCTTTTCCACCTGGCTCTTCCTGTTCCTGCTGCTGCTCTGCTGGTTTGTCATCCGCCTGGATGTCACCCCCACCGCCGTCAAAACCCATCCGGCCGACAGCGCCTTTGACGTCGGCAACGCCGTCTCCCACCTTAGAAACATCGCCCGCGAGCCCCACTCCCTCGGAACAGCCGCCAACGATACCGTACGGGACTATATCCTTTCAGCTTGTGCGAAACTCGGTCTCGACGTCAAACCGCTGCCCTTCCGGGTCGCCATCCCGGAATACCGCGGCGTCGTGGCAGCCCGGGGGATCAATATCGCCGCCACCTACCACGGCTCCGGGCGAGGAAAAAAGATTCTCGTGATGGGCCACTATGACTCCGAGCCCAATTCACTGGGTGCAGGCGACGACGGCAGTGCCTGCGCCGCCATGCTCGAAACCGCAAGAGCCCTCCGCGCGGGCGCCCCCCTCCCTGCTGATGTCCTTTTCCTTTTCACGAACGGCGAGGAAGACGGCCTCCTTGGAGCCCAGGCCTTCTCCGACGACACAGGACAGCTAAAGGATATCGGGCTGATCCTGAATTTTGACGGCCGCGGCGACAAGGGCGGATGCCTGATGTTCCGAACCAGCGAGGACAACCGATGGATCATCGGCGATTATGCCCGCGCCCCGATCCACCACGGCGCCGGCTCGCTGTATTCCGAACTTTTTAAACTTCTCCCGAACAACACGGATTTCTCCCCCTTCGTGAAAACCCGTATTCCCGGCTTTGACTTCGGCTTCGCGGAAGGTTTTACAGCTTATCACAACAGGACCGACAACGTCGACAATATCGACAAGAGGATGATTCAGGAGCTAGGTGACAATATGCTGGGCTCGATCCGCCATTTCTCGCGCATCGACATCAATCCTCCGCACCCTACCGGTTCCGGTAATGTCATCTACTTCGATATTCTCGGCGACATCCTCGTCCACTATCCACCGTCCCTGAATTTCATCTTTCTGCTCCTCGCCAATGCCTTGGTGATCTTTGCCCTGGTATCCGGCATCCTTAAGAAACAGGTCCGGCTCACCCACGCCGCCCTCGGTCTGCTCATCTACCCCCTTTCCCTCATCGCACTCTATTTCCTTGCCGGCTGGACTCTAGACGCGATCCGAGCCGCCTGGCCGCTCTACCTCGGCTACTATCCTAATGCGTATAACTCTTACTATTTCTATCTCACCCTTGCCGCCGAAGCAGTCGGCATTTTTACTCTCGTCTATATATGGCCGCTCCGCCGCCGGTCGATGCCCTCGCTCTTTATCTCCGTATTGATCCTGTTGACGATCCTGCTGGATCTCTGTTACCGGTACATTCCCGGCGGCATATATTTTATATGTTTTCCCCTGATCGGTTCCGCAGCAGCATTCCCTTTTCTTGCCCGTGAAGGGAGACAACCAGCTATTCCGTTATTGATCGGCGCCCTGCCCGCGATCCTCTTCCTCGCCCCCCTCATCTACTCGCTGGCGGTACTCTTCGACGTTGAACCCCAGGCGGCGATGGTAGCGCCAACGACCGCTCTTCTGCTGGGATTGTTGATCCCGCTGTTTTCCCTGACGATCCGCGAGACCCGATGGCTCATCCCTGCAACTGCACTGACTGTCATGCTGCTGTCGGCGGGCCTCGGCGTCCTCCACGGCGGCTATAACAGCCAACAACCGCTCAAGACCGACCTCCGGTATGTCGCACTACCCGACGAACACCAGGCCTGGTGGGTGTCTCGTGCAACACAGCCGGATCGCTGGAACAAATCATTTTTCACGCGGTCTTTTATCAAACCGACCACCTACCGGTACGCCCTCGCCGCCCAACCCTCCAAAGAACTCTACAATCCCGCCCCCTATCTCAACCTGCCCGCAGCTTCGGTCGTCCTTATAAAAGACACCACAATGGCTGGTCACCGCCGCTTATACCTCCATTGCCGGCCAGCGCCGGGGACAACCAGCATCCACATAAGCTTCAACCCCGACCACCCCGCCGACAGCATCGGCATTGACGATAACGAAATATGCGGCCCCCTCGGCTGGTTCGAGTACGATGCTCCTTCCGATCAGGGCTTCGACCTCATTATTTCCTGCGCAACCGCTACCCCCTTCACGATCGACCTTACCGCCCGGACCATGGGACTTCCCGCCGCGGCCGGCTTTCACGGTTACCCCGATGACGTGATCCCAACCGCCGCTTCCTTCGCCAACACGACAATGGTCCAACGGTCCTACACGTACTAGCCACCGATCAAACTTTATTCGAATATTCCCTGAGCGTTTGCTTCTCCTTCCTGCTCAAACTCCCCATCCCCGACCGGCTGATCTTATCCAGGATCCGGTCCACCTCCTGCTGCTGGTCAGCCCGTCTCGCATTGTATTCATGGTCAACGGAATAGAAGTCCTTTTGCGTTTGATGGAAAAGATTGTCCACCAACAGCAGCTCAGGTCGCGTGATGATGATATATACGAAGACTACCGAGGGCACCAGGATCAGCAGGATCGTACCATAATTCTCAACGAAGGCCGCCGGATGCAGGAGCAGCGCCAGCATCATCCCTACCAATGCCCCGCCCAAATGAGCGTCGTGTCCGATATTGTCCTTCTTCGACCGGATGCCATAAATGCTGAAACCGACAAATAACAGCGCATACATCCAGCTAGGGATCCCGAAAGGCAATGGAAACAGATTGATCCTCATTTGCGGAAAGAGGGCGACCGACGCAAACATCACCCCGCAAACCGCGCCCGATGCCCCGACGGCACTGTAATTGCCATGATGACGATGGATAAGCAAAGACAGCAATCCCCCGCCAATCAGGCTCGCAAAATAGACAAGAAGGAAATTCAGGCTGCCCAGCCCCATTTCGACCACCCCGCTGAAAATATAAAGACTGAATAGATTGAAGCCAAGATGAAGCCAACCCAAATGCAGAAACCCAGACGTTACCAGCCGGTAATACTGCCGGTCTGAAAGAATGCGGTCCACCTCGAACTCATACTTTTTCAGGAACCGGTTATTGGTAAACCCTTTATAAGATACAAAGACGGTTACCACGATAATGATCAATACAAATAATCCTGCGCCCATCGGGTCTGCTTATGTTCTCCCGAAATATAGCTATTTATCGCGAGATCTGCCTCCCGGCTCCTTCAATGCCCCATCGGCGAACACTCAATTTTAACCGGTAAACCGCCCGGATTATCCCCAACCAAAATTCAATTATCCCCTGCGGTTGTTTTGTTCCATTTTTTTTCTTAGCTTGCCGACATACGTCTTAGCTTGCCTGCACGCAAACGATCTTCCCTTCCTTTACTTCCCTGATCCCACACCAAGAATCCACGTTACCTGTTGAGAGCTCGCCTCTATTACCTCAAGGAACAAAAGACCCTTTTTTCAATAATTTGACAATTGAGCCCGTATGCCAAAGTTCTGCCGGTTTTGTACGACCGTAGTAGCCATTTTGTTCCAAATGCTTTTCTTCCACGCCACCGGTCAGGTCATGACAGGCCGGTTCAAGTCGATCACGCCGAACACCAACGCGTATTACGAATACCTTCCGCAAGGCTATAACCCCAACGACACCGTCAAGTATCCGTTGATGGTCTACCTCCACGGCGCGGGAGATCTTGGCGCCGGGACGCCGTCTACCCTGCCGCTGATGTTGCGGAGCGGGCCCCCGGAGGAGTACAACGACGATAGCTTTCCCACCCAGGTCACCGTCAACGGCAAGAGCTTCGGGTTCGTCATGATCGGGCCCCAATGGATGGTACAGCCGAGCGTCACCGACGTCAACACCCTCATCAATTTCTGTATCGCCAACTATAGGGTCGACACCACCCGCATCTACCTCACCGGTCTGAGCATGGGTGGGGGCGTGACCTGGCTCTATGCGGGCAACCAGGCCGCTTATGCCAACCGGCTGGCGGCCATCGTCCCGGTCTGTGGCGACGTCACCCCCGACCTCGGCCGGGCTCGCATCATCGCAGCCTCGAATCTACCGGTATGGGCTACCCACAACGACCAGGATCCCATGGTTCCGGCCGCCTATACCGAGCAGGAAATCGCTTATATCAACGAGCCTCCGGCGCCCGTCCCGCCAGCCATGGAGACCATTTTTCACAACGACGTCCACGATGCCTGGACCGCTACCTACTCGCCGACCCTCAGCGTGAATAACATGAACATCTATCAATGGATGTTGCAATATACACGACTTTCTGCCAATGGTAACAATCCGCCCGTCGTCACCGTAAGTGCCCCGCAGTCGATCTCCAACCCCACTTCCACAGCCACCCTCACCGGATCGGCAACCGACAGCCTCGGTACCATCACCTCGCACGTCTGGACCTTCGTCAGCGGTCCCACCACGGCTACTATCGCTTCACCCACCAGCTACACGACGGGCATTTCCGGCCTGACTGCGGCTGGTATCTATATCTTTAGCCTCTCGGTCACGGATAATCGTAACCTGACCGTGGCCACCAACGCCCAGATCACCGTCTTCCCGCCGCCCACCGGGCCCAACCGGCTTCTCAATGTCAGCCTTTATGGCTTCAGCAATCCCTATGTGAATACCGCATGGAACGACTGGAACCTGGGCAGCGGCAGCCTGAGCTCGGGCAAATTAAACTACTCGGACGGCTCCCCCTCCAACCTGTCCGCGGTCTTATCCGCGCAGACCGCCTTGGTGGACAATGGCCCCAGCTACGTGACCGTGACGATGTGCCCCGAGCAAGTGGCGCGCTACGCCAGCTACTACTCCGGCTCCGGCGGCCGTACGCTCACGCTCGCCGGACTGGACAGCACAAAGCTCTATCGACTCGATTTCTATGCCACCCGTAACAATCCCCAGCAGACGACGATTTTTACTACGGCCGGTACCAGCGTTACGGTGTCGACAAACAACAATACCAGCCAGGTCGGGACGATCGACAACCTCACCCCGGTAAAAGGAAATATCGTCGTTACCGTAACCCACGGCCAATATTATGATTATCTCAACGGATTCACGATCACCGAAAAGACCGTGATCTCCAGCGCCCCGCCGGTGGCAAACGCCGGACCCAACCAGACGATTACCCTTCCGCTGGACTCGGTCACGCTGAACGGATCGGCCAGCACGGGCGCAAACCCGATCGTCGGCTATCAATGGAAGATCCTTAGCGGCACCCCGGGCGTGCTGGAAAGCCCAACCTCACCGATAACCGTCCTGACCGGCCTGGGCGCCGGCGCCTACAGCATTCAGCTGAAAGTAACCGACGATAGCAATCATGTTGGGTTGGATACGGTCAATGTCACCGTCAATCCCGCTCCGCTGCCCGTAGCCCATGCCGGCGCCCCTCAGGCCATCACCCTTCCGCTGGACTCCGTGGCGCTCAACGGTTCCGCCAGCACCGGGTCGTTCCTCGCCTATCAATGGACTATTCTTTCCGGCCCCGCCGGCGGTATCCTCACCAGCCCGAACACAGCCCAAACGGAACTGGACAACCTTGTCGCGGGAGTCTACCTCGTCGGATTGACCGTTACGGATATCTCCAACAACGTGAGCACGAATACGGTACAGATTACCGTCAGCGGCGCTCCGCCACCACCTCCGCCTGTAGCTCATGCCGGCGCTGACCAGACAGTCACTTTGCCCACCAGCTCGGTCACGCTCAATGGCTCTGCCAGTACGGGTAAGAATACCATCGTCGCCTATCAATGGAGCATTCTCACGGGTAACGGCGGCACCCTAACGACGCCCGATTCCGTCATCACTATCTTCACCGGACTGACCGCCGGCATCTACACGGTACAGTTACAGGTCACAGACGACAGTACCCAATCAGGCAGGGATACGGTGCAGATCACCGTCAACCCCGCGCCGCCGCCACCGCCGCCCGTGGCGAATGCGGGACCCAATCAAACGATCACTTTGCCCGCCAGCACGGTTACCTTAAGCGGCTCGGCCAGCACCGGAAAAGATTCGATTGTCTCCTACAAATGGACCGTTCTCTCCGGACCCGCCGGCGATACGGTTACCGCACCGGACTCCGTCACCACCAACCTCACCAATCTGGGCGCGGGGGTCTACCAGGTCCAGCTTCAGGTTACAGACGATAGTAGCAAGGTGGGCCTGGACACGGTCGCTATCACCGTGATCGCCCCGACGATCCCCCTGCCGCCGGTGGTCTCAGTAGGCTCGAACCTGACGATCAATACGTCCACCACCAGCCTGACGTCTACCATCACGGCGCCGCAGAACCTGATCACCGCGCAGCAATGGACAAAGGTCTCCGCGCCCGGTCAGCGGATCATGCACATCGGCGTCATCGGCTCCTCTACTATGGTCGGAACCGGACCGACCAATATCGACAGTTCGCTCGTGAACCGGATTAACCGATACTACCAGGCCAACGGTATCATCGACACTATCTACAACCTGGCCGTGGGGGGGGAGACGGTGTACAATGGAGTTACCGCCAACTTCATACCCCCCGGTCCAAATCCTAATGAATACGACTCGACGGCGAATGTCACCGCCGCCCTGGCCAAGGGTATCGATGTGCTGATCGTTGGCTATCCTTCCAATGAATATGAGGTCGGCCAATTGTCCATAACCGAGATCATGGCCGCGCACCAGAACATCTTCAATGCCGCTAACGCCGCGGGTGTCCGCTGCTATATCGGGTCGACCCAGCCCCGGACCTCCTCCTTCGACTCGGCCGACCAGGCTAAACTGCTGGTTATCCGGGACTCGCTCCTCAATCGCTTTGGCGAGTTCTGTATGGACTTTATGACGCCCATGGTTTACCCCGGCACCTTTACCGTACTGCCGCAGTATTCCGCGGGTGATGGCATCCACCTCAGCTCCGCGGGCCACGCGCAGCTGGCGGCTATCGTCGAAGCAACCAATCCCTTTAAATACCTGGTTTCGGACACTTCGGTCATCGTCACCCCCGGGACCACCACGACCGCTGTCACCAGCCTCGACAGCGGTGTGCACAAATACCAGATGGGCGCCTTCGGCCAGTATAAACTGGCATCCAGCGCCATCATCAGCGTGACCGTCTCTTCGATAAAGCCTCCGCCGCCCCTGAAGCCCATAGCGAATGCCGGACCGGATCAGACCATCACCCTACCGACGACCACGGTAGCCCTGGACGGAACCTCGAGCGAGGCCGGCGGTAAGATCGTTTCTCACGTCTGGGCCCAGACCGCGGGGACCACCGCAACCATCGCCAGCCCAACATCCGACACGACCAACATCACAGGCCTGAGCACTGCCGGCACCTACAGCTTTGCACTAACGGTTACGGATAGCCTGGGCGCCAAAGCCGTGGATACCGTGAACGTTATCGTAAACCCCGCTCCTGCGACCCAAAACAAATTGATCAATGTAAGCATCTACGGTTTCAGTAACCCCTACGTTAACAGTGCCTGGAACGACTGGAATCTTGGCAGCGCCCTGCAGTCCACCGGGGTCTTGAAGTATTCGGATGGGACGACCTCTGCCATCTCAGCTGCCCTGTCCGCCCAGTCTGCTGTCGTCGACAACGGCCCGAGCTATTCCGTAACGATGTGTCCACAGCAGGCAGCCCGGTACCCCAGCTATTACTCCGGCTCGGGCGGCCGTACCCTGACCTTGAGCGGGCTGGACAACACCAAACTCTACCGGATCGACCTCTACGCCAGCCGGAACAACCCGAACCAGACGACGACTTTCAGCACCGGCGGATCGAGCGTTACGATCTCGACCAATAACAACACCGCAACCGTCGCCACGTTCGACAACCTGACCCCCGCGACGGGCGGCAAGATCGTGGTCACGCTTACCCATTCGCAGTATTATGATTATTTCAACGCTTTCACGGTGACCGAAAAGACGGTGGTAGACTCCACGGCCGTCAACACGACCGAGATCACCGCCACGTCGCCGGCCATTACACAAGACACCAGCAGTCTGTTCAATCAGCCCCTGGCCATATATCCCAACCCGACCAGAGGTTCCTTTGAACTGCACGTCAATAATACTTATACGGGCCGGATGAAGGTCGATGTCTTCACCGCCGCCGGTGTTTTGGTCAGCGAGATCCTGATCACCAAAACGACAACCGAACTGGATGCGCCCCTGTCGTTGGAAGGCCTGAAACCCGGGGACTACTTCCTTGTCGCCACCATCGGCACCTGGAGGCGCACCTTGAAAATGGTAAAACTATGATCCGCCCAAGTCGAAGTTCTGGTCTCGTAAGCGTTGTTCGACCCTAAGTACGAACATGCGCATATTCCTAAATCGTGCGCATGTTTTGCATTAGGTGAGCCCAGGCATTCCCCGTCGCTAATCCAGGGCCACTGCCAGGAATATATTTAATTCGACTAACTTGACATATGAAATCGCAGGACGATATCTCCCTGGCGCAATGGTCCCTCATAGAGGAATGGCGAGCCGGAAAATGGAAAACCCTGGACTTTCCCCGTATCACCCGGGAGGACTTCAACCTCAACGGCATCGAGTTTGTCAACACCCTCTTCGAAGTGCCTACTGAAGCCTACCTCAAGCAACTCAAACGAAGCGCCGCGGACCACGGCATCACACCCGTCCTCATCATGGTCGACGACGAAGGCGACGGCTGCTCGCCGCACAAACAAGACCGGCAAGATTTCGCCAGCTTCCATCGCAAATGGGTGGATATCGCCCACTACCTGGGCTGCCACGCCATCCGCACCAACTGCCGCGGCCCCCACCCGGTCGACAAGAGCGACGCCCTGGACTGGGCATCTGAATCCTATCATCTCCTCCTCGAATACGCAAAGCCCGCAGGTATCAGCATCCTCATCGAAAATCATGGCGGCATCAGCAACGACGCAGATTGGATGGTCGGTCTCATGAAAGCGGTAGACGACCCCTTCTTTGGCACCTACCCCGACTGGCGGGAACCGGCTCCCGATTTCGATAACCTGGCCTATCTGGAGAAAACCTTGCCCTTCGCGAGGGGAATGTCGTACCGCAACCAACCCACCGATGAACTATCGGTAAAGATGATCGGGTTGTGCAGGCAAAGCGGATTCCATGGTTGGTACGGGATAGAGTCCGACGGCCGGGAACAGATCGAAAAGGCGATCCAGCTGTTGAAGGCCCATCTTTTCTGAGCCCGCACTTTAGACCTGCCCCGCATTACCACTTCGTATTCCTACGACAATAAATCGAGGGTTCTTCCTATTGCCCGGGAACTCTATCTTGTCTATTTTTGATTCATCCAATTCAATTCCTATCGGAAAATCAATTATCCGTGAAAAACCGCTGACCCGCTTAGCGGTTTTTTCATTTTGCGGACAACGGAAAAGCCTCAATGATGATGCTCGCCGCCTGCCCCGCCTCCATGCGATGGATTATGATTGGCGGGGGGATGATTGTTGGGGTGACTGCCACCTGTATTGCCCGGATGACCGCCACCGGGATGATTATTGGTCGCCGCTGCCCGGATTCCTCCGGCTGGCCTCGCCACCGCCGGCGGCGCGTTCCTGCCCTGGGGATTGAATCGGGTCCCGCCCACAGAATTCATCGCCGTTGTAGCCGGATGCCCTCCGTTGGCGGACGCGAACTGGTTGCGGTCCGTACTGGCGATATGGTTATGGTTGAGTTGCTCTGTTGTCGGCTGTATGTGGCTCTCGTTCATGGCCGTCTGTTCCTGCGGCGAGGGCCGGGCCTGAACACCCGCCCCACCATTGAAGCTGGCCCGGTTATTCACCGTAGTGTTGTTGACGGTGGTATTGTTGATAACCGTATTATTGACATAAGTGTTGTGAACCACGGTTGTATTGACATTCATTACGGCAGAATTATAACGGAAGTACCCCCCATGCCATTCCCCGCCCACAAACCCGGATCCGCCATAACCGTAGCCATAATTGACCCCGCCATAAAAGCCGATATGCGCTCCCCAATAACCGCCGTGCCAGCCGTAGATGCCGCCGACAAAGCCCCAGTAACCCGGAGTCCATAAATAGCCCGGCTGCGCCGGCCTTACCCATACACCCGGCACCCAATAGTAGCCGTCCACCTCGTCATACGCCCAATACCCGGGCGTCCACAGATAGCCATCGGTGGGGCAGGGCGGCTGTGTATACACCGGCAAAGCAGGCGGTGCAGTCCGGATGGAAATCCCAACGGAAAGCGAGAATTGTGCGGAAGTTCGGATCGAGAAAACGGAAAGTGCCAAGGCGAGAAGCAGACAGGCCGGGATATTTTTCATAGTAGAGGACATTAGTTTTAAGAAGAGGAAGCCAATAGAACAACGTTTATTCGGGCTTATTAGTATTTCCGGTTCCATTGACGCAAAGGTTCAAAATAAGAAGATGGGTTGCCCCGTCAAAAACGATCGGCAATATCCTGTATAAAGGCTAAATATTCGGGTCAATTATTTCTCACCTCTTATTTGACAATAGTTACTTCATCCTGCTTGCGAGCATCTAAGCCTTTTATAAAACGATGATTTGCAAATGAATTATTTTTAATCGCTTCATTTTGAATGCTTTACGACCTTTTTGGCCGATAGGACTATTAATTAGTCTCTTACAACTATTTTACATCCATTTAAGGATAGTTATTTGAAGTGTTATTGAAAAACAAATAATGAATAAGATTCTAATGCCTTACTCGAAACATGGGCTAATACTCAAAAGCCATTTGGTAATGGCCCCTATGACGCGTAGCCGGGCTACATTTGGTTGGGTTAGTGTCAAACTAATTAAAATTTTAATAGCATCAATCTCTTAATGTATGGAAAATGTAAAAGTTGCTCCAATCACCGTAAATGCACAGGACGGACAATCCCTGTCAGTGGTTGGCGACACCTATCGGATCCTTATGACCGGTGAACAAACCGGCGGCACTTTTGCCGCCATTGACATGCTCATTCCTCCTAGTGGTGGTCCGGGACCTCACGCACACGCCAAATTTCAGGAATCCTTTTATGTAATCGAAGGGGAAGTCGAGTTTAAATCGGAAATTTCTACTTACACAGCCAAAGAAGGTTCATTTGTAAACATCCCGCTGGGGGGCGTCGTGCATAGCTTTAAAAACAAGGCTGATAAAACAGCGCACCTGTTCTGCTTTGTCATTCCTGCCGGCCTGGAAGCATTCTTTAAAGAAATAGGTGAGCCTGTTTCTTCCGGCGCCTTTCTCCCCCCTCCGCAAATGACTGGCGACCTACTCAAGAAATGGCAGGGAATAGCTGAAAAGTACGGGCAGAAAATATTTCCTCCTGATTATTTGGGATAAATATTTCAAACGTATCATAAATTAAAAATAGAAATGAAAGTACTAGTGATTGGCGCTACGGGGAAATTTGCAGGATTGGTTGTTCCGGAGCTGAAAAAGAAAGGTGTAATGGTTCGCGCTCTAGTGCAGGATACAAATAAGGCTGCCATTGCAAAAACAAAAGGTGCCGATGAAACAGTTCTGGGTAATCTGGAAGATGAGGAAAGCCTAATACAAGCATCCAAAGGGATGGATGGTGTTTTTCACATCATCCCTGCTTTCCAGGATGAAATTAAGATTGGTCTTGCCATGGTGATAGCAGCAAAAGCTGCCGGTGTAAGAAAATTTGTTTTCTCAAGCGTTTATCACCCTTCGCTTTCCTTAGTCAATCACGCGGACAAGCGCCCTGCAGAAGAAGCACTGTATAGATCCGGGATGGACTATACGATACTGCAACCGGCAATGTATATGCAGATGCTGGCCGGAAGCTGGAAAGTAGCCAAAGAACAGGGACATATTATTATGCCTTATTCCAACCTATCCAAGATGAGTTACGTGGATTACCGCGACGTAGCGGAAGCCGCAGCGCTTGCTATGACCGGTACAGAGCTTTCATACGGAACTTTTGAGCTTTCTTCCCCGGGCATGTATAACCGTTTGGACCTCGCTGTATTAATAGGCGACGCACTTGGAAAAATTGTCGAAGCCGGAGAAATTTCGCCGGAGAAATGGGTGCAACAAGCACATATACCTCCAGGTCCACTGAGTGACGGCCTAATTGCCATGAACAAAGAATATGACCGTTATGGTTTCTCGGGAGGAAACGGATTGGTGTTAAAAGCTATCCTGGGAAGAGAACCGAGAACAGTAAAAGAATTTATACAGGAATTAAAAAACGGGTAAAAAGCCAAATCCGTCAAGTATATACATCGACATGGCAATAGAGTTTGAGTTTACGGTCGGTAAAGGTTTTCATTTTGCAACAGCTTTTGCGGAACGTTTCGACATGGTTGTACATCATGACCGGGTAGTTCTTCCGGATATACTTGGAGAAGGTTTTATTCAGGAAGTTTATCTCGATATCGGCTTGGCCTTGTGCCTGCATGCCTATGAACTAAAGGAGACTTTTACCCTCAGGCGTCTTGCCTCCTTATCCGAAGACATGCTGACTCTTAAATTTGACTTCAGAAGGTCTCCTGCTAATGTGAAGGGAAATACGAATGACCCATTATTTTCAGGTGGTAGTGGTTGCGAAGTGGAATTTGGCACGAGCAACTTGTTTACTGAGCTAACCATTCCCCCGGATCAGCCCATTAACTTTTTAGTAGTTACGACTACACGGCAAACCTTGCTAGGGCTATTACACTTGGGTGAAGAAGATCAATCTATCGAAACAATGCTTAACGATAGTAAATCGTTCGTTCTTCATGAAGTAATGTCACAGGAAATGGGGCGGACCTTGAAACAACTCAGCCAAATCGATGAAAATACCAAATTGGCTACTTTGATTTACCAAACCAAAGCGCTGGAATTGATTTACCTCTTATTTGTTAGACTCCTGAAGCGGAATACATCCATTTTATTCCCTGTTGATCAAGCCGACGCCAAAAAAATCTATCAGGTACGAGGCATTATCCTTTGCCATCTGGGAGTAACTCCTCAATTGCCCCAATTGGCCCGAAGGATAGGTATGAGCTTAACCAGAATGAAACAGCTTTTCCGGCAAATATTTGGCGACAGTATTTATCAATACTATCAGACGGCCCGGATGAACGAAGCGGCGCGCTTGCTTAGCTATCTGACAGTTTCTGAAACAGGGTATAAACTCGGCTTTACCAACTTAAGCCACTTTGGCCGTTTATTTGAAAAGCATTTCCAAATGAAACCTAAACGATACAAGGACTCGTTGAATTATTTACCCTTCACATAGAAAGGCTTGCGCGGGTGCTTCTTCATCCGTTCATCAATTCCTTCTGCCAGCCACTGGTAATACTCCCCGGCGAAAGGATCGGACTGCTGTTCGCGTATATCCGGGAACATGCCTTTACTTTTCTTCCAGGCAGTTGTTACGAACGAACCCAGCGTTTTATCAACAGCGTCCATATTGATGAGCCCATCGGCAACAAGCATTCCCAGTGATTCCATTTGCTGGCCGAACTGGACGAGATTGAGCCGCTCTTTGGCAGGAAGTTTCTGAAATTCTGCCCAGTTGGATGGCATGTCATTTGTATCGACATAGAGTAAAAGTTCAACAAAATCGCGTGTTTGAAACTGTCGCAGCATCTCCAGGGTGAGGCGTTCACGGCGGTCGCGTTTTGCAGCCTTAACCTGTAGAAGTTAAGATTTGATCTGACAATAGGGGCTAACTTTAAGTTACCACACTATTAGTCAACCCCCAAAAAGTCAGATCATGAATCAGGAATCTAAGTTAATCAAAAGCAAGTTA